>OATT01000062.1_pt1 | contig 115997 bp, 96 predicted proteins | sample 1476071 | NCBI WGS metagenome assembly OATT01 (sample SAMEA2579989, study PRJEB22360) | human gut metagenome | biome: human gut; feature: human-associated habitat; material: faeces | place: Denmark | collected 2008/2010 | reverse complement strand
AACCAGCGGCTTTCGCTTCGCACGCCGCCTGTCCATCCTGCCTGTTCTGCATGAGTCGTCCTATTTCTCTTAGGAAGTCATGCCCTTTTGGTACGAGGGGAGTGTAAAACTCCGATATGACACTCGTTCCCGTATCCACGTAGCCACGCCCTTTGATCTGCTTTAAGAAAAAGTCCTTGTCCACCTCACCGAACATCATAGAATACCCAAGCTCTGACATTCTGCCAAGTGCCACACGGAAATTAAACTGGTCACGGATACCGTCGCCAAGGTATTTTGCGTCGGGTCGCTGGCAGGCGAGAATAAGAAAATAGCCTGCCTGTCGCCCAAGCATGACAATCTGTTTCAGCTTATTTAAGACCAAAGCGTTTTCCTTTGTCGTCAGCATTTCCATAAATGCCACATACTCGTCAAAAATAAGGAAATGGGGCGGCAGACCTAAATAAGCATAGTTTTCCCCCGTCTTATAACCGTCCATGAGCTTCATTGTTTCGCTTCGTTCCATCATGCCATCATAGAACCTATCAATACATTCCGTGATTTCCTCTTTTCGGTAGTAGACTTCGGGCATGACAGCGGACAGGTCGGCAAGGTCGGCGTTCTTCGGGTCAAGCACATACAGTTTGGCGTTGGTACGCAGGAGTGCTTCTATGATGGTAAGGATAAAATAAGTCTTACCGCCGCCAGTGCCGCCAGCAATCAGCATATGAGGGAGCTTGTCATATTCCCAATACACATTTTTCATGAGCCGCAGGCTGCCACCTGCCGCCTGTACCTCGTCTATGGTGATACGGTTGGCAATGGTGTCATAGAGCAGCACATACTCCACAAAACTGTCTTTCAGCTCTTTGGAAACCAGCTCACAGTACAAGCCTGTTTCCAGCTTCTTTTCCAAGTGCAGGAGCTGGTCTTGATATTTTCCCAAGGTGATTTCTGCCAGTATGTGTATAAGTCCATTATCTAGGCGGTAGTACACTTTGGGAAAGTGGGTGATCTTCTCCTTTGACCTGCTGGCTGGCAGGTCTTTGAAAAAGCCGTCATCCTGTGACTGCTCGGACTCATACCAGCCATTTTCCAGTATCATCCGTGACAGCTTTTGACGGTGAAAAAGCTGCTTTATTCTATCCGGCTGGTAACGGGCGTACAGGAACGCAGACAAACCGCACACCAGCACCGCCGCTATAAGAGATACTATCATGTAGGGCGTAACCGTGAGCTTAATACTGCCGTTTTGAAATAACGAAACCGTGTTCCAGTCCGTATGCAGCAGCGTATGGATATTCAAAAGCAGCACGACCGCAAAGAGCAGGCACACCAGCCGACCGCTCAATGACCGCACCACCAGCGACCTGTCACTGGCTCGGATACGGTTGCCTTTATAGTTTTTGTAAAATCTCATAAATCCTCCTTTCCTCAATGGTTATAGTCCTGTGTGTTATAGCGGCAGGTGTTCTTATCAAAATGTGGCTGCCGGATGGTTTCATAGACTCTGTTAGAAACCCGTCTTTGAAACAGCAGGCTGCCATCTTTGGGATAGTGGTGTCTGGCGTAACAGGGATAGGCGTTTAAAATCTGCTTTGCTTCTTTCGTCAGTGGGTAGATATAACGGAACATAAGTCCATTGATCTTCTCTATCCCTTTGTACTCACAGAACGCATGGGTCAGCCAGTGCCGCTTCTTTACGCCATCCATTCGGGCATTTTCTTCCAGCAGTATTCTGGCACTTCGGGGATGTATCTTTTCGCCCGTTTCCCGGTCACGGTATACGCTCGTCTTGAAGCTGCCAAGGTAATAGAAGTTAGAAGCCTGATATACATAACCGCATTTTCCCTCAATGCCATCCGCAAGGGTGTATAGAAAAAGGCAGCCTGTGTTCACCCGTAGCCACTTAATCAAAGCGGAGAGGGCAAGGCTGCCAAAATACTGGTTATGGTTCATTTCTGGTAGAAAGCACATCTTCCCGATTTCCAGATAATCGGATGTCACCAGCTCATGCTGTGGGAAAATCTTGCGGATGGTCTGTAAGGGTTGCGTGCCCCATCCAAGCTCCACAACCCCTGTTAAACGGTTTTCATGATAAATCCCCAAGAAGTAGACACAGAGCCGTGGTATCACTTTGGAATAGTGGTACTCCCGTATGAAAGTGACTGCCGTATCTTTGGGGATTTCCCGTATCGCTAAATGTTCAATAAATCTAATTCTCCTTTCTGCCCTCTGTCAAAATCCCATTCACAGGCTTATTTCCCGTTGGGATTGTCTTTTTTCGGCTGCTGGTTCTGTGGATGTCCAGTAGGCTGACCGCCTTTGTTCTTCAATACAATGTCGTCGGCTTTGATATACCAGTCAACGTCTGCACCTTGAAATGTGGCGGTCGCCACCGTGTCTGCCACAGGGTTGATGATCTCCACCTCGGCGTTGTAGTCAAATTCTTTTAACGGCACAGAAGCCGGGATACTCACCTGTATCATGCGCCCCTGTCCTCTGGACTTCAAATCATAGGTACGCTCCTTGATTTCCTCGGAAACCGTACCATCTTCATTCTGGATGTGTACCTCACGTCTAAGGGCAGAAAATTTCAACACCCCGAATGTCTTTTCTTTATCAATGATAATTCCGTTTGCTAATCTCATAATCTCTTGACCTCCTTATGCTTTCACCATGTCGTCAGCGGACAGGATATAATTGGTAAATCCACGAGTGCCGATTTTGTAACCGTCAGCCGTGATTTTCGGGTTGATAAGTTTTACCTTTTCCTCTACCTCAAAATTTTTCTCTCCGGCAGAAGCAGGCAGGATAACAACAATGTCGTCGGCTCTCTGTACGTCAGAATACAGATTGAAACTTCGGGAAATGACCGTCATGCGCCCGTTTACCCGACGCTGCTCGGTCTTGCCCTCTCCGGCATATTCCAAGTTTCCGAATGTCTTTTCCATGTTAGGGATTACGTGTTTTAATTCCATATGTATTTACCTCTTTTCTTTCTATGTGCGTAGCTTTAAGGGAAGAGCATGGGGGAGCTACAATCCCCCATACCCCCTAGTGGACTGTTTTTTTCTATCAATCAAAAAGACGATTGACAGAAAAGAAACAGTGTAAAGGTTTTATCCGGCAGTTTGAATCACCCCGGCAGGCGGCGAGCGTGTATGCAGCTTCATAGGCAGTCACCTCACACTTTATTTATCACTGTCATGCTTCATGGAACGGCGTTTCTTATAGACTGCAAAAGCAAGACCAGCCGCAGAGAGTCCAAGCAGGACAGCAAAGGCAGCCACATTGGTGTTATCACCCGTTTTGGGGGAGTCCGTCACCTTATGGCTCGGTGTGTCTGGTGATTCCGGCTTCTTTGGTTCTTCGGGCGCAGGCGTTTCCGGCACTTCCTTGATTGTGATTGTCTGCCCTTTGTCTGTGACGTCCTTATGTTCTGTGACTTTTACAGGCTCGCTGGGATTGGTGATGTCGTAGAGTTCCTCAAAGGTCACAAGCTGCTTGCCGCCCAACTTTGAAGCGTCGAATGTAAAGACAATCTCCACCTCCATTTTGGTGTCGGCAGCGGTGAATATATAGTCATTCTCTACACGTTTCCCGTCAATGAGAAGCTCGGCATTTTCATCCTTTACCATCTGCCAGCCTTTGAGCTGGTATTTTGTACCCACTTCCAGACCATCCAGCGTGACCGTATCCACGATTGTGACCTCTTTGCCAGCTTCTATTACTTTTTCACCGTCTTTGCTGGCGGCAGTGGTATGAATTTTGATGATACGCTCGGTGATAAGCACCGTCTGCCCCTCGTCCTCTATGTCTTTATGTTCCGTGACCTTTACAGGCTTGTCGGGATTGGTTATGTCGTAGAGTTCTTCAAATGTCACCAAGTTCTTGCCGCCAAGGGCAGAAGCGTTGAATGTAAAGACGACCTCCGCTTTCATTTCCTCCTTATCGGCAGTAAATGTGTGATTACTCTCCACACGCTTGCCATCCATGAGTAGCTCGGTATTTTCATCCTTTATCATCTGCCAGCCTTTGAGCTGGTATTTTGTACCCACTTCCAGACCGTCCAGCGTGACCGTATCTACGATTGTGACCTCCTTGCCAGCAACGATTACTTTCTCGCCCGTGGCTTTGTCCGCAGCAGTGGTGTGGATTTTAATAACACGCTCTTTGATGGATACCGTCTGCCCGTCGTCCTCTATGTCCTTGTGTTCAGCCACTTTGACAGGTTCGTTCTTGTCGGATAAGTCATACAGTTCTTCAAATGTCACTAAGTCCTTGCCACCAAGAGCAGACGCATTGAATGTATATTCCACTTTGACTTTCATTTCCTCACTGTCAGCGGTGAATGTGTATTCACTCTCCACACGTTTGCCGTCAATAAGAAGCTCGGCATTTTCGTCTTTTACCATCTGCCAGCCTTTGAGCTGGTACTTTGTGCCCTTTTTCAGACCGTCCAGCGTGACCGTATCCACAATCGTGACCTCTTTACCAGCAACGATTACTTTCTCACCCGTAGCTTTATCCGCAGCAGTGGTATGGATGGAGATTTTTTTCTCGTAATCATCCGTGAGCGTTCCCAAGTCAATGACTACCTTATTTCTGGAAACCACAATCTCAAAAGCCGGAATGAGCTTAAAACCCTTATTACTGTCACAACGCAATTCCTCAATCTCGTAGGTATCGTAGAGCAGCGCACCTTTGGAGTCGTCCGGTTCAGACGTGCCGAACCAGATACCATCCTCGCTGGTCTTGCCCCTGTTGGTATTCTGTTTGTGAGATACCCAGTCAGAAGAAGTTGAGAACTGCCCGTTTTTATCAGTCACGACAACATGGCTCTCACCTGTAGTCTTGCTGGTAATGCGGAATGGAACGTCGGCAAGACGCTTGTGTGTACCGTCGCCGATTTTCACGCCCTCAATGTCGCCACGCTTGATCTGGTTGTAGATGGATTGTTCCGCACCAGTCAAATCCACGATTTTGCCATTTTCCTTGATGGTAAACTCACGGGAAACCGCACCCGTCGTCAAGTAGCCTGCCGGACTCTTGCTTTCATCTAGGCGGTATGTTCCGTAAGGCAGTGTATCCGCAGCCGTAGAAGCGATACCGTCAATGCCTGTAAGGATGGTTTTCACAACCTCACCTTTGTGGTAGAGCTTGCCATCCACCAGCACACCGTTCTCATTTAGGCTGGTGATGGTGAACTCCGTATCTTTTAATGTTGCACCGCCCTGTGGCTTCGTGTCCTTTGTTTCAAGGTCACGCTTCTGGACTTTCACGCCGCCACGGATAACCTTGTCAGAAACGGAATACTGGTTGCTGCCTGTAAGTACCGCCAGCTCCCCATCCTCGGTGATCTGTGCCAGATACATTCCCTTAATCTGTTCCTCACTGCCATCTGCCTGCATATACGCACCCTCTAACAAGTAGCCTGTCGGACTCTTACTTTCAGATACGGTCAGTGTTCCAAGCGGCAGGCATGGCACGCCATCCTGTAAGTAGAAGCTGTCGCCGGATACCTTATAGCTGTCTGCCAGCTTTGTGATGTAATGGATAGTTCCGTCGCTGCCTTTTTCAGCCACGGTCTTTGTCGTCCATGAACGGGTCGGTTTTGCTGGCAGGTTGTCTTTGTCATAGTACCCGTCATAATAATTCCAGATAAACTCTGCACCCTCCAAAGAAGCTGCCCCCTGTGAGATGGACTTTGAAGTTTCCATGTCTATCTTGAAAAGCTCAATCAGTGTGGTTGTGACTTTAGGCGTATCACTGACTTCCAAGGTAGCTGTTTCACCAGCTTTGACAGTTAAGGGATATACTGTCTTGTCTAACTGGAAACCTGCCGCCGGAACGGATAGCTCTTTGATATAGACTTTACCAGCCTTTACCTCCACCGCTTCGGTGTTCCCGTTTTTATCTGTCGTAAGGGTGGCAAGCTGTTCCTTGCAGCCTTTATCAGCAAAGACACCATACGTCGCACCAGCAAGGGAATAGCTGTTGTTCCCGTTGGTAATGCCCGGATTGGAGGACACCTTTTGAAGTGCCGCATTCCCCACATCCAGTTTCGCCCAGAACTGTCCTAATTCCTGCCCGTCGCCGGAATAGATATAGCCGCCGCAGTCGTAGCGTCCTTTGTTGGCTTTTACAAATGCCTTTGCGCCAGCGTATACCTCGTCCTGTACCGCTTTGGATACCTCGTCATAGGCAGCTCGTACATTATCGCAGTTCCATCCTAAATGCACACTCAATCGCTGCCAGACAACACACTGCTCCAATAGATAGACCTGTTTATAATTCAGCTCCTTGTGGCTGGCTGCATATTGCTTGACGTATTCCAGTGAGAGGGCAACATCGGCGATCTGGTCGGCACTCATACGGGAACTTGCGTCCGAGCGTGTCTTGTAGCCGGACTGAAAATCTGTGTTGATGTCAATACAGTAGGCGGTTTCACCCTCCACCTGCATAATGCCCTCATGGAATGTAGAACCGATACTGCCATCATTCATGACTTTTTCTACATAGCCTGCCTTTTCCTGTGCGTCCGTCCAGTATTGTTTCTCCGCAGCCTGTACCTGTGAAGCAGGTAAAGTTGTGAATACCGCAGCCAGACTTAGTACGCCAGCAAGCAGACGGTTCATAATCTTTTTCATAAAAATAAATCCTCCTTTCGCTTTTTGGGTATGAAAAAGGACGCTCATTTCTGAACGTCCTTTAATTTATATCTGAACCTTTAAAGAGTATTTATATTCCGCATAGTGTTCACTAAGTACATATTCAATAACGTGTGCTTTAGGTATCATATAAGTATGGCGAATACAAAAATGCTTCACTTTCTTTTCACGCATGAGCTTTCTTGCCGTACTGTCACCGATACCACCTAGCATTTCTCGGAATTGCTCCAAATTCACTATGTCCGGGTAGTCCTTAAAGCGTTCTTGATAGTATTGTTTATTTCTCATTTTTCAGCTCCTTATTATCATTTGTCAGTGATATGTGCTGACTGCTTTATAAATAATTTATAGTATCTTATTGAGAGAGGGTAATGGAAATCCCTCCACATCCCTCCTATATCCCTCCAACGGGAAATTTTGCTTGCCAAACCGCTGATTTTCGTTTATCCTTTATTCATGCAGAAATATCAGCTGCAAAGTGGCAAAGGGCTTGAATTTATGCGGTTTTTGGCAGGTTGTAAGTTCCATTCAATACCAGTACGTTCCAAATACTTCTGAATGGCTTGAAAAACTCAAAATCAAGCGGGTAACACCGTGCCGGTTCGAGTCCGGCCAGCGGCAGTGGCAGAAAACTCTTTGGCAGAAGCCAGAGAGTTTTTTTAATGGCCGGCATTCCAGAGGAGTTGGAATGCCGGCCATTTTCAAATAACGGAATATTAAAAGACTTCTTTGCTGTAAGCATCAATCTCTTCGCTCAGTGTCTCATACACCCCCGGGAAGGTACTGATATCAAGTCCCTGGGAAGCACACGGAATGAAATAGAGTTTGCCGTTCTCGTCACAGGCGCGGCGCACTTCTTTTTTGATCACATCTCTGGTCCAGCCCGGATAATCCACTTTGGCGCTGTCGATGCCGCCCATGAAGGAAATCTGTCCGCCGTATTTTTTGATCAGTTCCGGTACGTTGTTTGTGGTCATGACACCCTGCCAGATATCCACACCCATCTCTATCATATAGGGCACCAGTGTGGCTGCGTAGGAATCCGAGTGATGCACAATGAGCTCCACGCCGTTGTCACGGTATCTCTTGTAGATCTTCTTGTATGCGGGAAGGAAGAATTCCTCAAACATAGCGGGAGAGATGAAGGTGGAGGTCTGGGTACCCCAGTCGTCGTGATGGAAAAGGGCATCAGGCTTTAAGTATCTGCAGACCTTATCCGCATATTCCAGCTCCCAGTCAGTGAGATAGTCAATCAGCTCATGCATGGCCTCCGGTTCCTCAATAAAGTTCATCATAGTCTCAGGAATATCCATCAGATGATGGCACTGTTCAAAAAGTCCCGGGAACATGACAGAAGTTACGAAATATTCATTTCTGTCCACGGATTCCGCCTCTTTGATGTAAGGTTCCCATTCAGAATCCGGGTAATCCAGACTTGGCGCATGAACGTATTTCCGCCATTCCGTAACATCCTTGAGTACCAGATGCTCCTCATCGTGGACCGGGAAGTCGCCGGGGGTTCCTTTTGGCCATGAGAATGTGATGCCCCAGCCATTGACTGCATTTAAGACACCTTCCTCCAGAATGGGGCCGTTGTGCAGGTCAAAGAACGGGCTGCCGTAAATAATGTGCATAAATTCATATTGGTTTACAAAGCGGTCGGGATGTCCGCCTCTGATGGTTTCCAGTAAATTCTGTCTTTTTGTCAGCATATCAAAAATCTCCTTTCATGAGTTCCGTTTTTACATATTACATATTTTCATTTTCCCGGACTTCCTGCATGGACAGGTCGCTGGGATTTTTCTTATCCATTACAGTGCAGATAATAGACAGTACAGCACCGATTCCGGAAGCGGCAATGGCTACGGGAAGCAGTTTTAAAATGCCTGTGGTGCCCAGAAGCTTCTGCAGCATGGTGCAGGCATAGGTGGAGAGGAACATTCCAAAACCTCCGATGGCTGTTGTCATGGAGATAGAGGAGGATACCCGCTCCTTGGGTACGACGACCGTGCATCTCAGGAAGAAGTAAGAGAAACCGTATCCATAGGAAGCACCGCACAGCGTACATGCAATTCCGGCCATGACCGGTCCGGATGCCAGGTAAAGCAGTAGATAGGAGAGACAGAGTCCCACATATCCGAAAATGATGGTTGCCCTTTTCAGCTTGGAGTACAGGGCTCCGAACAGGATACAGAGGATGCAGCTTCCCACGGTACCCAGTGTGGAGAGCAGTGCGGCAACGCTTTCATTTCCATACCCCTGTTCTGCCACCAGGACAGATACCTGATAATAGATGACCGCGTAGATCAGATTATAGGCAAAGCAGGAGACCATCAGCATAAACTGCCTCGACAGATATGGATTTCTTCCCTGTACTTTCGCCTGGTTTTCCTCTGAGGGACTGCCCTCCGCCGGCGTTGTGGGAAGGAAGAAAATCATCATGACGATCACCGGCACGGCTATCCAGTAGACCTTAAAAACTTCGTTCCAGGAACGTACTGCAAATACACCTGCGATCAGACTGATGACAGCACCGGTACCTGCCATAGTGGCATTGAAGATACCCATGATGGTTCCGCGCTTGTCTTCATCCACATAGACCTCAGCGATCAGAGCCATGGCAGCGGCATTTACAAAGCCCATGGAAATGCCCACCAGTATACGCATAACCAGTACATAATACACATTTGCCACAGCTCCGCCTAAAATGGCAGATACGGCAAACAGGATCATAGCCCCAATTAAAATTTTCTTTTTGCTCAGATACTGCATGAGTTTTCCGCACAGCATGGCTGAGAAAAGCATGATAAAGGATGGTCCCGACAGGATAAAATTCACGGCGGCGTCATTTTGGAAGGTCTCATACAGCCCGTTTCCGGCCGGAATGATAACCATATCTGCCATAACTGCCACGTTTGTCAGAAAAAGAGAGATTAAAAACAGAAGAGCACGCCCTCTGGTCATTTCTTTGTCCATCTTACACCTCCATAAAATATTTGCGATCCGGATCTTATGTACCCATTATATCTTATTTAAATTCTCTTACCATCCTTTGAAATTCCTGTATTTTCGTGACCTTACCGTCTAAAACTTTTGAAAAAACGCAGAGGCATCCTGTTTTTCGTCCGTTTTTGTGAATTTGGAGATGAAAAAACGTCAAAACGGAGGAAAGGATAATCTGGTAAAACAAAGAGAAGGGATTTATAATGGAACTATAGAAGCCGAAACAGGAAACGGAAGGTATAGGGAGGTACAGAATGGAATTAAATATACATATTCTGATGAATGAACTGGAGCATGTGTCCGGGTACCGGGGAGAACAGGATTATCTGGATAGAAAGCTGTCCTTCTACACCTTGTATCAGCCGGGCTGTGTGCTGCGCAGGGACACACTGTATCTGATGGAATCTGCAGACCAGGCACTGGATATTCCGGAGCTGGAATCAGGAACCGCACTGCTGTTTTTAGGGGGGACAGAACCACTGGCGGGAGATTTCCCGTATGGCTGCTCCTGGATCTGTATGGACGGCAGTCTGACAGCGGACGCGCTGCTGTCCCGGCTGGAAGAAATTTTTGAGAAATACAACAGATGGGAGCAGGGGCTTTCCGCTGTCCTCTCCGGGGAGCGGAGCATTGAGGCACTCTGCCGCCTCAGCCTGCCCATTTTCAACAGCCCTGTCATGGTGCACAACAGGGAATATGAGCTTATGGGGTATGCGGAGGCGGGAAATGCCAGTTTTTCCTACAGCCTTTTACAGGAGGGGACCAATTATCTGGACCGGAATATTACGGATGAGCTGTTTTTTCGCTCGGATTACCTGACCACCCTGGAATTTGTAACACCCCAGTATTGGAGCAACGAGGGGGAAAAGTTCATAAGTATATACAGCAACATATTCGACGAGAACGGGGAATACTGGGGAAGGATTGTCATAGACGGGGTGAATATCACTCTGACAGACGGACATCTGGCACTGCTCTCTGTGTTCACCGAGACGGTGCGGGCGCTTGCTGTGCGTCATTCCGGTTCCAGATTCAATGCTCTGGAGGCATTTAAGAATTATGCCCTGGAGTATCTGCGAAGCCCGTCGGAATTTGATGTGGATAAGCTTCTCATGGCAATGCGGCTGGCAGGATGGAAGCGGAGCGGCCCTTTTTTCTGTGTCTGCATGGAACTGACGGAGACCGGGCAGGAGCTGCATTCAGCCGCCTATGAGAGCGTGCTTTTTGACCACCAGCTTCACGGTTACCTCTCCCTGGAATATGAGGACAGGCTGCTGCTTCTGTGCAATCTGGGCCTTGGGCTGGAGGGCAGGGATGAGGAATGCAGGCGCCTGGCCTATATTGTAAGGGATAATCTGTTCAAGTCAGGAATCAGCACAGAGTTCTCTGACTTCTTCCAGTTTCCTGACTACTACCGGCAGGCAGAGGCAGCCCTTTATTCAGGAAAGGAGTGCAGCAGCACCCAGTGGCTGTTCAAATTCGAGGACTATGCCCTGCACTATGTGCTGAACTGCGGTGCCGACACCCTGCCGGTGCGGACGCTGATACCGGCGTCCATCCTGGAACTCATCCGCTATGACAGGACCCACGATACCAGCTATTACAAGACCTTACTGAATTACATAGAATTTGACTCCCACACAGCAAAGGCCATTGATGATCTGTACATACACAGGAATACCTTTAAGTCCCGGATGAAAAAGATCAGGGAGCTTCTGGATATGGATCTGGATTCCCCTCAGGAGAGGCTTTATCTGATGCTCATCTTCCGAATCTTAAAACGGTATCCTGAGCTTGCAGGGGAGCAGGAGGTGGTATTATGAAGCTGAATGGATGGATACTGGCGGAAGACTTAAAGGGGGTGGAGGGAAGTTCCCTGAAATCAGACCCTGCGGAGCTTTGTCTGACCGGCGCCCTGATCTGGCAGGAGGGGATATTGCCGAGAGCCTATCACGTATATGTCATGTACGCCGGGGACCTGGAGCGGATACCGAAAAAACATCCTGCCCTTACTTTAGTGAGCATCGGAAAGCCCTCCAAAGAGTGCCTGGAAAGAGAGGGCATGGATATTCTCTGGGTCAGACCCTATCTGACACCTCAGATGATCTTGTCGCTGCTTATGAAACTGTTTGAAAAATACAGGATGTTTGAGGAAGAGCTGGACCGGCTGTGCAGGGACGGAAAACCGTTCTCTGCCCTTGCCCCTGTGCTTCTGTCTGTGTTCTCCAATCCCATTATCCTGGTGGGAGAACATATGGAGATCCTGGCCCTGTCCCAGAATGAAGATGCCTGCAGGATTCCCTGTGAGTGCAGGGACGGGGATACCGATTTTCTGCGGCCGTCTTTTGCCCGTTCTTTTTGCAGGGCATGTAAGGGGGAGGGCGGGGTTTCCGAAACAGAGGAGGGGATTCCCTTTCTGGCAGTGCCGGTCCGTAAGGAGGATAAGTTTTTGTTCGGGATCTTTCTTCTCTCTGTCACAATGCCGCTGACGGAACGGGACAGGATACTGCTCTGTCATACAGGGCAGTATTTAAGGAGCCTGCTCCGTGTGAATTTTATAAACAGTTATCAGGGTATGGAACGGATGCAGAAAACCCTGGCGATACAGGCGGAAAAGGGCAGCAGCTTTCTGCAGATGCCCAGATGCCTGGAGCTTGCCCTCTCCACCCTCGGCTGGGAAATAAAGGGCAGTTATGTGTGCATTGTGCTGAAATCAGCCTTTTTCAGCAAAGTCAGCCAGAGAGAGATACCCGATGATGAGCTGTTTGAGCGAAGCAGTCTCATGGTAAAGACAGGGACTGAGATTTTCTTCCTCTGCAACCTGCTTCTGATATCCGGCGGTGTGGATGAGATCGCAAAACGGCTGGAAAAGATACTGAAAGATTCCCCGCTGATCGCAGGTGTCAGCACGCCTTTCCGCAGTTTTTTAGATTACCCGGATTACTGTACCCAGGCATTGGCTGCCATACGCATCGGAAACAAACTGGATTACACGAAAAAGGCATGTCTATTCAGGGATTTTGCGCTGGATTACATCATCTATGAGGGGTGGAAATCCCTGCCGGTCAATGTCCTTTTATTCGGAGGGCTGAAGGACCTGCTCCTCCATGACTATATCCACCACACCAGCTATTATCAGACCCTGGAGGCTCTCTTTGACAACTTTATGGTCATGAGCCGCACCGCTTCCCATCTGGGAATCCATATCAGTACGCTGAAATACAGGGTAAGACGTATCCACGAAATGCTGGGTCTTGACTTAAACGACAGCTACAATAAAATGTATCTCCAGAGCATTCTGTTCCTGCTGAAACAGGATACCGCGTCCCTTAAGGCATACCTGGAACAGGAGGCTAAGAAGCCCGCGCGGTCGATTCGGGTTGCCAGTTCAGAAAAAATGAAGTAAAATAATACCATTGAGGAGGTATTATCATGAAGAAACGTAATATTCAGAAAATTATAGAACCCATCGTCCGCCGCCCCGGCTGTACGTCATTTGCAGTGATTGGAGACCCGGGATGCGAAGGGCTGGGCACTGTTATGATGAAGACGTACGCAGGCGCGCTGGAGAAGGCAGCGAAGGAGGATATGATTCTCATTGCGGGCGATATGGTTCCTGTTGGGGATGAACGGCACTATAAAAATGTATGTACCCTCACGGAATCCGTAGCCGAAAAAGATGTATTTGTGCTCCGGGGAAACCACGATACAGGAGACTATGAAGCTTTCTTCGGCCTGCACGATTACGCGGTCCTTGCAGAGACCTTCACCATTGTGGTGGTGGATAATGCCTTCCGGAAATTCTCCGATGCAGGGCTTGCACTTCTGGGACAGGTACTTGCCATGGAGGAATGCAAAAATGTGGTGATCGCGTTCCACATACCTATTCCAAACCATTTTACGGGAAATTCAGTCTCCCAGGAGGAGTTTGAACGCCTGCGGGCAGTGTATTTACCCTATAAAGAGAAGATCAAATATTTTGTGTGCGGCCATGTCCACTCCTGCTTTGAGGACGAAGTGGATAACATCCCCTTTGTCTGTACAGGGGGAGGCGGTGCCATTATTGAGGACGTATCCGAGAATATCAAGGCAGCGGATGTGGAGCATCACATTGTCCGCTTTGCCCGGGAGAACGGCAGGCTCTGCCACAGGTTTGAAAATCTGGGGGATGCCCCTTACCAGAGGGAGCGGGAGGATAAGATCACCAGGAGTCAGCTTGAGGAGACGGTAAAGGGAGAACTGTATGCGTTTCTCAGATATCAGACCTTTGCGGAACGCGCGGATAAGAGAGGATACGGCAGGATCGCCAATCTGTTCCGCGCCCTGGCAGAGTCGGAATACCGGCATGCCAAGAGCTTTTACGCCATTTTAGACAAGCCGAAGGCCTTTCATGAATCCGTGGACACCTATGTGCCGGGAGAGGAATTCGAGTACGAACGGCTGTACCCCATGGTTGCGGACTACGCCCAAGAGCATGATCTCCTGCTGACCAGGCAGGCTTACCGGGATGCCGCTTCCGCGGAGAAAGCCCATGCAAGGCTTCTTCGGGAGGCTGCAGACGGTGACGAATTTGAAAAAACCGTATTTTATGTGTGCCCGGTCTGCGGATGCCTGATGGAGAGCCGCCCGGAGCGCTGTCCGGTCTGCGGGGCGCCGGCCGGGGAATTTTTAGTATATGAAAGTAAAGAAGAGACGGAAGAGGGATGACAGAATTATGACACAGAGCATTACAAAAACAGGTCTTGTTTTGGAGGGAGGCGGCATGCGCGGTGTGTTTACCGCAGGCGTGCTGGATTATTTTCTGGAACAGGACATACAGTTTGACACCTGTATTGGCGTTTCCGCAGGTTCCTGCCTGGCCTGTAGCTATCTTTCCAAGCAGCACAGAAGGGGATACCGGACGATCACCGGATATCTGGATGACCCCAGATACTGCGGAATAGGCAGTTTTATCAAAACAGGCGATTATTTTGGAGCCGAGATGCTGTATAAAACCATTCCGGAAGAGCTGGACCCCTATGATTATGAGACTTTTGACGCCAACCCTGCCGGGTTTTACGCTGTGGTGACAAACTGTGAGACCGGGCAGGCAGAGTATAAGCAGATCAGGGATCTGCGCCGTGAGATTTGTTATATCCGCGCGTCCAGCTCCCTTCCTCTTATGTCCAGAACCCTGTGGATCCGGAAGAAACCCTACCTGGACGGAGGCATCACAGATTCCATTCCCATCCGAAAATCCGAGAGCCTGGGAAATGAGAAAAATGTGGTGATTCTCACCCGCGGCAGGGAATACCGGAAAAAGAAGAACCAGATGATGCCTCTTCTGCGCATCCGCTACGGCAGACAGTTTCCAAAGCTTGTAGAGCGTATGGAAAACAGACATCTGGATTACAACGAGACCCTGGATTATCTGTACCGGGAAGAAAAAGAGGGCAGGGTTTTCCTGATCCAGCCTCCCAGGCCTGTGGAAATCGGGCGTATAGAAAAGGACGGGGAAAAACTGGAGGCACTTTACCGCCAGGGATACGAGACAGCCGCACAGAGAGCAGAGGCGCTGAAAAAATACCTGGAAGGCTAGAGCCTGTTTGACGCTCTTAAGGAAGCTGCCGGACAGGTTTATGTAACAAGAAAAAACAAATATTAACATCCTGAACTATGTTACTGAAACGGAAAGTTTTCTATAATAGAGCCAGGAAGACGAAAAGGGGTCTGCCGGTGCGGGCCCCTTTCGTTTGGGAGGGCGCAGAGCCATTACAGCGGGTATCTGCAGCAAAGTTCTTAATAGGAGATTCAGGAGGGTTTCGTAACATGAAATACGGACATTTTGACAATGAGAAAAGAGAGTATGTGATTGACAGGGTAGATCTGCCTACATCCTGGACCAATTACCTGGGAGTAAAAGACATGTGTGCGGTTTTGAACCATACCGCAGGCGGATATATTTTCTATAAATCACCGGAGTACCACCGCATAACCCGCTTTCGGGCCAACGCAGTTCCCATGGACCGCCCGGGCCATTATGTGTATATCCGGGATGATGAGGACGGAGATTACTGGAGCGTATCCTGGCAGCCGGTGGGAAAACCGCTGGATCAGGCAAAATACACCTGCCGCCACGGTATGTCCTATACGGTCTATGAATGCGATTACAGCGGCATCAAAGCGTCTCAGAAAATGTGCATCCCCAAAGAGGACCCGGTGGAGCTGTGGGATGTGAAGATCAAAAACGACAGCGGACGCACCAGAAGCCTCAGCGTGTATTCCTATCTGGAATTTTCCTTCCATCAGATCGAGATGGACAATAAGAACTTTCAGATGAGTATGTACGCGGCTGCCTCCTCCTGCGAGGACGGCATCATTGAACACGACCTTTTCTATGAAGAGTTTGGATTCCAGTGGTTTACAGCCAGTTTCCGGCCGGACGGATTTGAGTGTCTGCGGGATGAGTTCATCGGCTCTTACCGCACGGAGACCAATCCCATCGGGGTGGAAAAGGGTGTTCTTGGCGGCGGTTTTGAGAAGGGCAACAACCATTGCGGAGCCCTGCAGAAAAAGCTTACACTGGCTCCCGGTGAGGAAGTGCGCCTGGTGTTCATGCTGGGCGAGGGAAACAGAAAAGCCGCTTATCCCTACAGAGAAAAATACAGCAGTTTTGCCAATGTGGACGCAGCCTATGAGGAACTGAAAAACTACTGGGAGAGCAAGTTCGACAAACTGCAGATCCGGACTCCAAATGAAGGCATGAACACGCTTATCAATACCTGGACTCTCTATCAGGCGGAGATCAATGTGATGTTCTCCAGGTTTGCCTCCTTCATCGAAGTGGGCGGACGGACAGGACTGGGCTATCGGGACACTGCCCAGGATGCCATGACGGTACCGCATTCCAATCCGGCAAAATGCCGCCAGAGGATCATAGAGCTTTTAAGGGGCCAGGTGTCGGAGGGATACGGCCTGCATCTGTTCCAGCCGGAATGGTTTGACCCGGATACGGAAGTGAAGCCCTTTAAGTCCCCCACAGTCGTGCCCACACCCAGTAAGGACCAGATGATCCACGGTCTGGAGGACACCTGCTCAGACGATGCCCTGTGGCTGGTCAGCTCCATTGTGGAGTATGTAAAAGAGACAGGGGAATTTGAACTGCTGAAACAGGTGGTGCCTTATGCGGACAAAGGCGAGGGCACAGTCTATGACCATATGAAACGAATTCTGGACTTTTCCGCCAGACAGGTGGGAGCTGACGGCGTGTGCAAGGGTCTGCGCGCGGACTGGAACGACTGCCTGAACTTAGGCGGCGGCGAGAGTGCCATGGTATCCTTCCTGCACTACTGGGCGATACAGAGCTTTCTCGAGATGGCTTCTTATCTGGGCGAGAAAGAGGATGTGGAGAAATACAGGTCAATGGCTGAAAATGTGAAAAAAGTTTGTGACCGGGAGCTGTGGGACGGAGAGTGGTATATCCGCGGCATCACGAAAAACGGCCGGAAGATCGGAACACAGAAGGACAAAGAGGGAAGAGTACATCTGGAATCCAATGCCTGGGCAGTGCTCTCCGGCGCGGCGCCCAAAGAAAAGGGAACAAAGGCCATGGATGCTGTCTATGAGAACCTCTTCACTCCTTACGGCATCATGCTCAACGGCCCCTCCTATACGGTGCCGGATGATGATATCGGTTTTGTGACCAGGGTGTACCCGGGCCTGAAAGAAAACGGTTCTGTGTTCAGTCATCCCAACCCATGGGCATGGGCAGCGGAATGTATGCTGGGCAGAGGCAGCCGTGCCATGGAGTTCTACAACGCTCTGTGTCCGTACTATCAGAATGACATGATAGAGGTGCGCCAGGCAGAGCCTTATTCCTACTGCCAGTTCATCATGGGCAGGGACCACACAGCCTACGGCAGGGCACGCCATCCCTTCATGACAGGCAGCGGCGGCTGGGCTTACTTTGCAGCCACCAGATATATGCTGGGCATCCGTCCGCTGATGGACGGACTGGAGATCGATCCCTGTATTCCGGGTGACTGGGACGGATTTTCCGCGCACAGGGTATTTCGCGGTGCGTCCTTTGATATCACAGTGGAAAACCCGGACCATGTGGAAAAAGGCGTGAAGGAAATCTGGCTCAACAAGGAAAAAGTAGATAAGATACCGGTCTGCGAAGCAGGCAGTGAAAATACAGTAAAAATTGTTATGGGATAACTTGTGGGTTCGTACAGGAAGGAGAGAACAGCAATGATCAAATTTGGAACAGGCGGTTGGAGAGCAATTATAGGTGACGGCTTCACGAAGGAGAATATCCAGAAGCTGACAAAGGCCCTTGCCATGAAAATGAAGGCAGAGGGCGTGGAGAAGGAGGACATCTGCATCGGATATGACAGGCGTTTCCTGGCAAAAGAGGCAGTTATGTGGTCCTGTGAGGTGCTGGCAGCGGAGGGAATCCGCGCCTGGTTCATCAACAGGTCCTCACCCACACCACTTATCATGTATTATGTGATGGCACACAACCTGCCATACGGCATGATGGTGACAGCCAGCCATAACCCGGCGATCTATAACGGCATCAAGGTCTTCACAAGAGGCGGAAGGGATGCCAATGAAGTGCAGACCGCAGAGATTGAGGAATATATCGCAAAAGTGGAGGAGGAGATCGCCGCTGGAACTCCCATCGCCGCCATTCCCTATGAGCAGGCAGTGGCTGAGGGGAAAGTGGTGGAATTTAACCCTCTCAATGAATATCTGGACAATATCATTGCCGCTGTGGATGTGGAGGCCATCAAGAACAAAGGACTCCGTGTGGCTCTTGACCCCATGTACGGTGTGAGCCAGACATCCCTGAAGACTCTGCTCTCCATCACCCGCTGCGAGCTGGAGATCATCCATGAGCGCCACGACACGCTGTTCGGCGGCAAGCTGCCGGCACCCAATGCCCAGACCCTGCGCTCCCTGCAGAACTATGTGCTGGACAGAGGCTGTGACATCGGTGTGGCCACCGACGGGGATGCGGACCGTATCGGTGTCATTGATGATACGGGAAAATTCCTGCACCCCAATGATATCTTAGTGCTGCTGTATTATTATCTGGTAAAATATAAAGGCTGGAGCGGCCCGGTCGTCCGCAACGTGGCAACCACCCACATGCTGGACCGTGTGGCAGAGAGCTTCGGGCAGAAATGCTATGAGGTTCCCGTTGGCTTTAAGTATATCTCTTCCAAGATGGAGGAGACAGACGCCATTATCGGCGGGGAGTCTTCAGGCGGCCTGACCGTAAAAGGACACATCAACGGCAAGGACGGCGTATATGCTGCCATGCTGCTGGTGGAAATGATCGCAGTGACAGGAAAGAAGATATCCCAGATCGCCAGGGACATTGAGGAGGAGTACGGAAGTATCTATATGGAGGAGAGGGACTACAAGTTCACGCCTGAAAGAAAAGAGGAGATCCAGAGGACCCTCATGGTGGATAAGGCCCTTCCCGATATTGACGAACCGGTGGAAAAGGTTTCCTACATGGACGGCTGTAAGATCTACTTTAAAAACGGAGGCTGGATCATTGCCAGATTCTCCGGCACAGAGCCTCTTCTGCGCATTTTCTGTGAGATGCCTGAGGCTTACCAGGCTGTCCGCATGTGCGAGATTTTCGAGGAATTCCTGGAACTGAAAAATTGATCGGATAAAGGATGAGGGTATGCTGCAGGATGTTAAAATTTTGCAGCATACCCTCTAATTTTTTCTGCGCAAAAGGATAGTACATGGTATGATAGAGAAAGAGCGGTGCCGGGACGGGAACCGCAGAATGCAGGAGAGGGGAAACGAGATGAAAGAAAAGAAGAAATTTTCCATCCAGTGGAGAGTGATCGCCATTGCTCTTGGCTGCTGGATGATACCATTTGTGCTCATGGTGGGGATGATGGTCCATTATATCCTGTCCAATCAGTTAGGTGACCGGGTGGATAATATGACGGACCAGGTGAACTTTAATATGCAGACAAGCGTGGAGCGGCTGAACCAGGCCATAGAGGACTCCAGAGACGCCTCCTATGAGGGGGAACTGCGCTCCGTATACGAGGCTTTTATGAACAATCATTATAAAGATTACTGGCTCAGCGGCAGGGTGCGCGGATATCTGAACACCAAGTATACCAAGGATAAAAGCTTTTCCAGCACCGTATTCTGGTATCTGGATGATCCGGAAAAGCTGAACGGCGAGGTGTACAATGCAAGCGCCGGCGGGTCCTATCATCAGATTGACACCTATTGGAAGGAAGATCACGAGACAGTGAAAAAATATGCCGAGACCCTTGATACAAACATCGGTTTTCTGGAGTGTGACGGCAGGGTCTACATGATCCGTAACCTGGTAAACCGTTCTTTTGAGCCTGTGGGTGTACTTGTCATGCGTATGAATATTGCCTACTGCTTTGAGGGCATGCGGCATTTCCTGGAAGACTTTGATATGAGTATCTATTTAAATGAATTGAATCTGGAGTTCAGCCAGGGGAAAGAACAGACGAAGACAGAAGGACTTCACCCTGAGGAATATCCTAAGGGAAGCACCTGGGACGGGGGCTATCTGTATATCAGGAATCTGGTGAAGGAGAACAGCTACAGTCTGGATACCCTTGTGCGGATACCTAAGATGGTGGTCATGGATTCCATGTACGCGTACCTTCGTATTCTGGGCGTGATGATCGTGCTGCTGGTGCCTTTGGTGGTGTTCCTGATCCTCATGGTACGGCGGCATATCCTGCAGCCCACAGAACAGCTTATGGAGGGGGCGAGGGAGATCCAGGAGGGCAATCTGGGCTATCAGATCACCTTCGAGGCGGGAAGCAGGGAGTTCGTCTACCTGACAGAGTCCTTTAACCAGATGTCAAGCCGGCTGAAATACCAGTTTGACCATATTTACCAGGAGGAGATGGCGCTCAAGGATGCCAGGATCATGGCCCTGCAGTCCCACATCAACCCCCACTTTATGAACAACACACTGGAGATCATCAACTGGGAGGCCCGTCTCTCCGGTAATATGAAGATATCCAAGATGATAGAATCCCTGTCTGTGCTCATGAACGCTGCCATGGACAGGAAACGCCGCCATGTGGTGCCTCTGAAGGAGGAGCTGCAATATGTGGAGGCCTATCTTCATATAATGAAAGAGAGGCTGGGAAGCAAGCTCACTGTGGAGGTGGAGATTGCGGAGGACACCCTGAATGAGAAGGTGCCGAGGCTGATCCTGCAGCCCGTGATCGAGAACGCCATAGAACACGGCGTTATCCGAAGCGGCAGCGGCACAGTGGTACTGAGAAGCTACAAAAAGGGGGACTACCTCTATCTGGAGACCGAGAACAACGGTGTGATGAACGAGCAGGAGAGGGCAAAGGTGGACAGGCTGCTTGCGCCTGACTACGACACCAGCAAGGAATCCTCCGGCAATCTGGGCATAGCAAATGTGAACCAGAGACTGGGTATTTTGTACGGGGAACCCTGCGGACTGGCCATTTTCCAGGAAAAAGATGACCGGATTTGTGCCCGCTTGACCATTTTTGTTGGTCTAAGAGCACAATAAAAAGCAAAAAATCACAGCCTCAGTTATTCGCTTTTTACAATATTTGCGGTATTATAATGTCATCAAGAAAAACAAAGCAAAACAAAGCAAACAGGGAGGTAAGTTAGTTATGAAGAAGAAAGTTGTAGCAGTTTTACTCGTTGGAGCAATGGCAGGAACCATGCTGGCAGGCTGCGGCGGCGACAGTAAAGCAGCGGACGCTGGTGACGATACCAAGAAAGAAGATACCGCGGATACATCGGATGACAGTGACGAAGGCAGTGCGGAAGGCAAAGTTACATTGAATGTGACCACAACTTTTGCAGGAACCGAGAGCAATGTGGATAAATATCAGGAAACCATTGAGAACTGGCAGAAAGAGACAGGAAACAAGATCAATGATTCCTCCGCATCTGCAGATGAAGCCATGAAAGCCCGTGTGATCACAGACTTTGAGACAGGTGCAGAACCGGATGTTATGTTCTACTTCAACGGCAATGATTCCAACCCCTTCGTAGAGGCTGACAAGGTAGTTTCCATTGATGAGATTCGTGAAAAATACCCGGACTATGCGTCAAATATGAATGATGACCTGATCCCGGCATCCCCGGTAGACGGTGTAAAATATGCGGTTCCTTTCTACGGATACTGGGAAGGCATGTACGTGAACAAGAAAGTCTGTGAGGACGCAGGTGTTGAGATTCCGGGACCGGATACCACATGGGAACAGTTCATGGAGACCTGCCAGAAGATCAAGGACGCAGGTTATACACCGATCGCCGCTTCTCTGATCAAAGAGCCGCACTACTGGTTTGAGTATTCTATCTTCAACCATGACACACCGGCAACACACGTGGCAGTACCGGAAAAAGTAGATGACAAAGTGGGCAAAGCCTGGGCAGAAGGCATCGCTGACATCAAAGATGTTTATGAAAAAGGCTTCTTCACAGAAAATACCAATACCTGCGAAGCTGACGAGGCATTCCAGGGATTCTTACAGGACAAAGCAGCATTTTATGTAGACGGTTCCTGGAAGATGGGCGGTATCAGAGATAACGCTGAAAACATTGATAACTTCACCGTTACCTTTGTACCGGGACAGAATGAGAGAAAGACAACAGATATCATCAGCGGTCTGTCATCAGGATGGTACATCTCCAAAAAAGCCTGGGATGATCCGGAAAAACAGAAAGCAGCTGTAGATTTAGTGGAATATTTCATCAACACAGAAACCGTTTCCGATTTTGCAGGAACAGCCACAACATCCTTAAAAGACGGCGCCCAGATTGACGAGAGCAAACTGAACTCTCTGGAAAAAGACGCCCTCACCATGCTGAAATCCGTAACCGCTACATCAGGCGCATGCCAGGATCTGTGCACCGAAGATCAGAGAGCTCCTATCTTCACAAATATGCCGCAGATCGTAGAAGGTCAGATGGAAATCAATGACGCGATCCAGCAGGTTATTGATGCAATGGAAGAATAATCATATCTGTATCCGCAGATAAAGTATTTGTAACGTAAAAACTGTATTTTTTCAAGGACCGGAGAGGAAAAAATCCTCCGGTCCTTCTTAAAGAAAAGCAAGTGAAGTAACTTTCAAATGGACGCAGGTGTTCGCTTGAAAGTCTGGGAGGCGAAATCTATGAATAACACATCAAATATTTATAAGAATAAGAAGCCGGCCATTTTTTTCCTGCTGCCTGCATTCCTGTTCCTGATTCTGTATCTGTACTACCCATTTATCCAGAACATCTTCAACAGTTTCATGAAAATCAAAGGACTGGCAACTCCGGCCAAAGGGTTCAATGACCCGGTTTACAAAAACTACACACGTCTGTTCACAGACCCGAACATGAGAATTGCCCTGAAAAACACGCTTATCATGATTATCGTAACCATCGTAGGGCAGGTGGGAATCGCAATTATCATAGCACTTCTGGTAGATAATATTAAAAGAGGAGCGAAGTTCTTCCGAATCGTTTACTTCTTCCCGATCGTTATCTCCGCAACCGCATTAGGACTTCTGTTCAACCTGATCTTCCTGTATGACAAAGGTATGATCAACCAGCTTCTGGAGTTCCTGGGCATGACGAACCTGACAGACTGGAAGGACGAGGCCCACGCCATAATGACCATGATGATACCGGTCACCTGGCAGTATGTGGGATTCTATTTCATCATACTGCTGACCGGACTTAACAATATATCGGATGAACTGTATGAATCAGCATCCATTGACGGAGCCACAAGGTTCCAGAGAGTACGTTTCATCTCCATCCCGCTTCTCCACAATGTCATCTGCACCTGCTGTGTGCTGGCTGTGACAGGAGCACTGAAGGTCTTCGACCTGCCATGGATGATGTTCCCCAACGGCATGCCCTACGGCAAGACATGGCTTACCGGCACGTATATGTATTACTACGCGTTCGTGGCAAGTGACGCGGACTACAGTTCCACCATTGCGATCGTAATTGTTGTTCTCGGCATCATACTATCCAAGGTTGTAAATGTCATTTTCAAAGAGAAAGATTATTAGAAGGGAGATATAAAAAATGAAAAAGCGTAAATTTTCACCAGGAATGTGCGTCGTATATCTCATCCTGATATTCTGGGCACTTACAACAATTTATCCGATTTTGTGGGTTATCTTAAACTCATTCAAGGACAAAAAGAAAATAATAGCAAATTCCTTTGCACTTCCCATCGGGGATCTGTTCAGTATGGATAACTACAAGACAGCATTTGACAGGCTGAACATCTTCACCGCATATAAAAACAGTATCATCGTTTCCTGCTGTGTGGCCCTTGTGGTTATCCTCCTGGCAGGAATGGCCTCCTACGCACTGGTCCGCTATAACCTGAAAACCAAGAAACTGCTGAACACACTGGTTGTGGCAGCTATGATGTTCCCGGTATTCGCAACCATCATCCCGGTATTCCGTATGGAGTTTTCCTGGGGAATCGTAAATACCGATAAGGTTTCCCTCTCGCTCATATCGCTGATACTGCCGCAGATAGCCGGAAACCTGGCCTTTGCCATGGTGGTGCTCACAGGGTATATCAGGAGTCTTCCCATTGAGCTGGAAGAGTCGGCGTACCTGGAAGGCTGCAATCCCATGCAGATCTTCTTCAAGATCGTGGTACCGCTTACGAAACCATCGTTTGCAACCGTCGGTATCTTCAGTTTCCTGTGGAGCTACAATGACCTGTTCTCCCAGACCTTCTTCCTTCGTTTCAAAGACCAGTGGGCGATCACACGACTGCTCATGGAGATCTCTTCCAGAGAAGGAACAGACTATGGCCTTATGGCAGCAGTAGTGACACTGATCATCGTACCGCTTCTGGTTGTGTATGTATGTCTGCAGAAGTACATCATCAAGGGTATGACAGCGGGAGCTGTAAAAGGATGATGCCTGAATCATAAAAGCTATAAGGAAAGTATTTGGTGGAAAACCGGCCAAATACTTTCCTTTTTTTCGTTAATGTTTTATAATAATAAAAAGTGAATATATTTTACATAAATTTAAGGCAAATTTGAAAGAAGAACAGAAAATTTGTGATAAACTAAAACAGGAGCCGGGGGTACATATGTATAAAGTAGTGATCGTAGATGACGAACCAATTATTGCAGAGGGCCTTTCCAAAGTGGTACCGTGGGAAAAATACGGCTGTAAGATCGCAGCCACAGCAGGCAACGGACAGGAAGGCCTGGAAGTCATAAGGAAAGAGCAGCCCAATATTGTAATATCCGACATTTCCATGCCGGGCATGGACGGGCTGAAAATGATTGCGGCTCTCAGGGTGGAATTTCCGGAGATGCAGATTTCCATTCTGACAGGGTACCGGGATTTTGACTATGCGCAGCAGGCAATCCGTCTGGGTGTGACGCGGTTTCTGTTAAAGCCCTCCAACATGGATGAGATAGAGGAAGCTGTGCAGGTCATGGCGGAAAACCTGAAAAAGTGTAATATCACCGGCGAGGAGGATGAATCTGAAAATACTGCCGGAAGTTTTATTGTGAAGAATGCCCTGGCTTATATACAGGAAAACTATAATAAAAAGATTTCTTTAAGTGAAGTGGCGGAGAATACTTTTGTGAGCCAGTGGCATCTGAGCAAGCTTTTGAACAAGCATCTGGAAAAGAGCTTTTCGGAGATCCTCAATTCCATCCGGATCGACAAGGCCAAGGAGCTTTTAAAGGACCCGTCCCTGCGTATCGGGGATGTGGCGGAGGAAGTGGGATTTCTGGATATGGCGCATTTCTCCAGGGTCTTTAAGAAGATAGAGGGGATTTCAGCCAACGAGTACAGAAATAAGATATAGTCCGTTTACGGAAGAGGTGAGAAAATGGCAATTACAAGATTTGCAGCAATCGACGTAGGGTCTTATCATGTATCCATGGATATCTATGAAATATCACCCAAGGCGGGAATCCGCCAGATCGATGAGGTCAGAAGCCGTCTGGAAATCGGACGGGATACCTACGGCACCGGAAAGATCGGGTACGATTCCACCCAGGAGCTGTGTGCTGTGCTCCACGATTTTGCAGGCATCATGAAGGAATACCAGGTGGATGCATACCGCGCCTGTGCCACCAGCACGCTGCAGGAGGCAAAGAATGTCTGGATCGTGCTGGACCAGGTATACCAGAAGACAGGCATCAATGTGGAGATTCTCAGCAATTCAGAGCAGAGGTTTTACGGTTATAAATCACTGGCAGCCAAGGACGCGGCTTTTACGAAGATCATCCAGAAGGGAACCGCCATCATTGAGATCGGCGGCGGTAATGTACAGATCTCCCTGTTTGACAAGGACGCGCTGGTGACTACCCAGAACTTCAAGATGGGCAGCCTGCGTATCCGGGAGCGCCTGATTCCTGTGGAAAAGGAGACCGTATACTATGAGCACCTGGTGGAGGAGCTGATACACAACGATATCCTGAGCTTTAAAAAGCTGCATTTGAAAGAGCGGAAGATTGACAATATCATTCTTCTGGGGGATGTGTTTATTGAAACACTCCTGAAGAAAAAGAGCAGCATGGAGGAAAACAGGACGGTCAGCCGGGAGGCCTTTATGCAGGTGTATGAGGGCATTGTCCATAAATCGCCGGAGCAGGCGGCTGTGGAGCTGGGAATCTCCCTGGAGTTTGCCACGATTTTGGTGCCAACCCTGATCATCTGCAGGGTATTTATTGATGAGATGGGGGCAGACACCTTATGGCTGCCGGGAACCCAGTTAAATGACGGTGTTTCCTATGACTACGCCCAGAAACAAAAGCTCATCAAGAGCACTCACAATTTTGAAAATGACATACTGGTATCCGCCAGAAATATAGCGAAGCGTTATATGAGCAACAAGAGCCACACACAGGCCGTGGCGGAGGTGGCTACCATCATCTTTGACAGCATGAAAAAAGTGCACGGCATGGGAAGCAGGGAGAAGCTGCTTCTGCAGATCGCGGTCATCCTTCACGACTGCGGAAAATATATCAGCATGAGCAATGCGGCGGAGTGTTCCTACGCGATCATCATGTCCACAGAGATCATCGGCCTGTCCCATATGGAGCGGGAAGTGATCGCCAGCGTGGTGCGGTTTAACTCAGAGCCTTTCAAATATTACGGGGAGGCGGACTCCAAAAGTGCCATTGACCGTGATACTTACATGCTCATCGGCAAGCTGACAGCCATATTGCGGGTGGCTAATGCCCTGGACCGCAGCCATAAGCAGAAGGTGGAGGAGATCAAAGCGGCAGTCAGGGAGAAGGAACTGGTACTGACCATTGACACGCAGGAGGATCTGACACTGGAGGAAGGGCTTCTGACGGAAAAGGCGGATTTCTTTGAAGAGGTGTTCAGCATCCGACCGAGGCTGCGCCGGAAAAAGAGAAGATAGGGGGCATGAGGATGGATTTAAAAGATTATATAAAACCGGAATATTACTGGAACAGGGAACTGAGCTGGATCAAATTTAACGAGAGAGTCCTCTCAGAGGCCAGGGACAAAAGCCTTCCCCTGTTTGAAAGACTGAAATTTTTGAGTATAACGGCATCCAATCTGGACGAATTTTTCATGATCCGTGTGGCATCCCTGAAGGATATGGTACATGCTAAATACACAAAGCCGGACATTGCCGGCATGACGCCCAAGGAGCAGTTAAAAGAGCTGTCTGTTGTGACAAAGGAGCTGGTGGAGACACAGTATAACACCTACAACCGCTCCCTTCTGCCTGCGCTTAACAAAGTGGGGCTTCACGTGGTGGAAAAGCATGAGGATCTGACAAAGGAACAGAAGGAATATGTGGACCGCTATTTTGAGGAAAGCGTATACCCGGTTCTGACACCCATGGCAATGGATTCCGCCAGGCCTTTTCCGCTTATCAGGAATAAGACGTTGAATATCGGTGCCCTGATCTCAAAAAAGGACAAAAAGGGCAGGGAGGAGCTGGAATTTGCCACGGTCCAGGTGCCATCTGTGCTGCCGAGGATCGTTATGCTGCCTGAGGACAAAAAGGGCAACACCGTGGTGATCCTGCTGGAGCAGGTGATCGAGCGGAATATCGGCAAACTGTTTTTGAGCAATGAGGTGGCCTGCACCTGTCCGTACCGGATCATGCGGAATGCGGATCTGACCATAGATGAGGACGAGGCGGCAGACCTCTTAAAGGAGATTCAGAAGCAGTTGAAAAAGCGCCAGTGGGGCGAGGTGATCCGTCTGGAAGTGGAAGACAAGATGGACGAAAGGCTTCTGAACATTCTGAAAATGGAATTTGAGATCAAGGAGGAGGATATCTTCCAGATAAACGGCCCCTTAGATCTGACCTTCCTGATGAAAATGTATGGAATGGACGGCTTTGAGGAGTACAGAAACAAGCCATACACACCGGCTTTGGTGCCGGCTATGATGACAGATGAGGATATTTTCACCCAGATCAGAAGGGGAGACATTCTGCTGCACCATCCGTTCATGACATTTCAGCCTGTGGTGGATTTTGTGCGGCAGGCAGCCAAGGACCCGGATGTGCTGGCGATCAAGCAGACCCTGTACCGTGTGAGCGGCAATTCACCCATTATCGCGGCTCTGGCCCAGGCAGCGGAGAACGGCAAGCAGGTCACCGTACTGGTGGAGCTGAAGGCCCGTTTTGACGAGGAGAACAATATTGTCTGGGCAAAAATGCTTGAGAAGGCCGGATGTCATGTGATCTATGGCCTTCTGGGGCTTAAGACCCACAGCAAGATCACTTTGGTGGTGCGCAGGGAGGAGAACGGCATCCGCAGATATGTGCACCTGGGTACAGGCAATTACAACGATTCCACAGCCAAACTGTACACAGACTGCGGAATTCTCACATGTTCTGCCAGGATCGGGGAGGACGCCACAGCGGTGTTCAATATGTTATCAGGCTATTCGGAACCGAGGACGTGGAATAAATTGGTAGTGGCGCCTATCTGGATGCGTGACCGTTTCCTGCATCAGATTGAGATGGAGCGGGAATACGCGCTGAAAGGACGGAAGGCCCGGATCGTGGCGAAAATGAATTCTCTCTGCGACAGGGATATTATTGCGGCTCTGTATGCTGCAAGCGCCGCCGGGGTGAAGATCGATCTGATCGTGCGGGGTATCTGCTGTCTGAAGGTGGGGATTCCGGGAATCAGTGATAATATCACGGTGCGCTCCATTGTGGGAAATTTCCTGGAGCACAGCAGGATTTTCTATTTTTACAGTGACGGGCGTGAGGAGGTCTTCATGGGAAGCGCTGACTGGATGCCGAGAAACCTGGATAAGAGGGTGGAGATTGTATTCCCTGTGGAGGATGAACGGCTGAAAGAGGAAGTGAAGCAAATTCTGGAGATACAGCTTGCGGATAATGTCAAAGCCCATGTGCTGCAGCCGGACGGCAGGTATGAGAAGATTGACAAGAGGGGCAAAGTGCTTCTTAATTCCCAGGATTACTTCTGCGAGGAGGCATGGGAGAATGCCAGACTGCCGGAGAGTTCTGTGGATAAGCGCGTGTTCATTCCTGCGGAGGCACCGGAGGATTAAAGAAGAATGTAAAAGGACCGGTATCCGGGGAAGGACATGCCTTCGGATATCGGCCTTTTTTTGGCGAGGGAAATGGCATGGCAGAAAAGTATTCCGGAAGGGAAAGAGTTCTGCCATGCTATTTTTACATAACAAAAAAGATTCCAGCATAAACACTGAAATCTTCTTAGCAGTTCGTAGGGGAATCGAACCCCTGTTTCCGCCGTGAGAGGGCGGCGTCTTAACCGCTTGACCAACGAACCATGTTGCGCTTTTCAATTGTAGCATACTGTATGAGCAGTTCGTAGGGGAATCGAACCCCTGTTTCCGCCGTGAGAGGGCGGCGTCTTAACCGCTTGACCAACGAACCATGTTGCGCTTTTCAATTGTAGCATACTGTATGAGCAGTTCGTAGGGGAATCGAACCCCTGTTTCCGCCGTGAGAGGGCGGCGTCTTAACCGCTTGACCAACGAACCATTCTGCGTTTTGCTTTGTCGTTTCGCATGACGCTTGATTATGATACTACATATTATTCCAAAATGCAAGAGTTTTTTTGAAAAAAGTTATTTTTTTGAATCATTTTTTCGGATATCATGTCTTTATATAAGCACACCGGCATAGAAATGCAGGTATTCCCCTATGAAAAATTGCTTCACAATCGGGCGGATACCTGCTTTCTTTATTTTCAGCCACAGGCAGAGCGGTAATCCTGCTGTTACTCAGCCTTCCTGATTTTCTGTTCAAATGCTTCAACTGTATCTGCCCTGGCGGCGTATTTTACCCATTGTTTCAAAATTTCAGGATTCTTCTGCTTCATGATTTCAGACTGCAGTAGCTCAGGTACACTGCCCAGTTCAAAAAGCAGATCTAAAATAGTTTCTGTTATTCCTTCTACTTTTTTGGCTTCCAATTCATCTTTCATTAATTCTTCCAATGCTTCACACATGGCCTTTACCTCCTTGAATTTTTCCTGGTTAGCGCGGACAATTAGATTCATTACTGATTTATACAGGCTATTTTCTTTATGTTTTGCATACTGTTCGATTAAACGATTTACCATTTCTGGGTCTTCCAGATTATCGGTCAGATTTTTCAGCCATAAATTGTGATTTTCTGACAATTCCTTTGTCAGGATCAACTGTATGGGGATTTTATCTCCGATAATATAATAAATACCATCCTCAACTCTGGTGATCTGATACCCTATTTCATCCGTTAAATACCGTATCAAACTGCGGGGATAACGGTGGCATACGAAGGTTATGGTGATATCATGAATCTTAATACTGTCGGCCCTTGCCGTATCTGCCTTGTAAAAACAGGCATAGCCATAAACCTTATAGAAATCATCTATACTTAAATAATCGGTTGGACTCTTGTATTCTACGATATTATGCTTCCGAAAAATCCTTCCGATATTTTTTCGTATAGGAACTTCTACCTCCTTTTTAACAATCAGTACGTCAATCTCCTTTGGCTTTGTCCCAAGCTGATGTTCATTTTCAAAAACCAGAAGTCCTGCTTCTTCTTCCAGCTCAATCTGAATATCAGCATAAAAGGCAGGATGCCATTGCAGTGCATGTGTTCTTGGTTTGTCCATGTAAATCCTCCTCCTTATTTAATTCATGTGTGCAGGAGGTTTTAAAGTTTCCGAAAAACCCCTGCTATAGTGTGAGAAAAGCATGAATTTTCCGAAAAGACAGGTCAAAGAATACAAACCTGCTGTAATGAAATGCTTACAGATATTTTGAATCCTGATCGGATACAAAACCAGATAAATGACTTAGAAAATTTGCTTTTCATTATTCTAACACATCGTTTAGCGGACCGCAACAGGATTTTGCCTTGTTTGTTCCTTATCTGCCGTCAGCAGGAAACGTTGTATCTTTCCTGCCTCTCTGTTATACTGATATTGTAAAAAATTAAGATGTTTATTTCTGATACAGGAGAATCCATATGAGAGATTTGATAGATCTGCACACACACTCAAACGCTTCTGACGGCACTTATACGCCGAAAGAGCTGATTGCGTATGCTCTGGAAAAGGAGCTGCGGGCCATTGCACTGACTGACCACGATACCATGGACGGGATAGAGGAGGCCATGGAGGCGGCAGAGGGAACTTTGCTGGAAGTGATTCCCGGGATTGAGCTGTCCACGACCTGGTGGGGGAAGGATGTGCACATTGTGGGGCTGGGGATTGACTGGAAGGACACACATTTCAGGAAAGAGCTGACTTACTTCCAGCAGTCAAGAGATGCCAGAAATATTAAAATGATAGAGCGGCTGAACGAACACGGTATGGATATCACATACGAGGCGATGAAGGAAGCATTTCCGGATAGTGTGTGGACCAGGGCACATTTTGCGAGATTTTTGTTTGAGCACGGATATGTGGGTTCTGTCAGTGAGGCTTTTGACAGATACCTGGGGGACCGAGCCTGCTGTTATGTGCCCAGGGAGAAGGTGACGCCGGCCCAGGCCATACGGCTCATACATGAAGGGGGCGGCAAGGCAGTCTTTGCCCATCCTGTGCTGTGCCGTTTTATAGACGACAGACTGATCCGAGCTGTGAAGGAGCTGAAAAAGGCCGGACTTGACGGGCTGGAAGCCATGTATTCCACGTACAAGCCTTTTGAGGAGAGAAACATGATAAGGCTTGCAAAAGAACTGTCTCTTTGCATTTCGGGAGGCAGTGATTTTCATGGTACGAACAAACCGCATATTGATCTGGGAAGCGGAATGGGGAATTTAAAAATCCCTTATTCCGTGTGGGAGAAAATAAAAGAAAGCTGACAGGTAACTGTTCAGTCAGGTCTGCGCATTTGCTGCGCTGACCGTGCAAAAGAGTAGTGGCGGCAGGTATTCGCCCCATCGCGAAGCGATTTTTAATGGGCGAATACCCGTAACGATTCAGCTGGCTGAATCGTTACGCTGACAGAACCGTACAGTCCCGTGACACTTCTACACTCTGTTGCAGAAAAGCTTTCAGAAAAAGACAGAATAATGGATTGACAATATTTTTTAATTCCTTTAAACTAGAGACGGTAGGAAAGATAGATGAGTCTGCTTCGGCAGACTCTTATTTCATGATATAGGAAACTTTGTCTCCTATATTCTGCCGGGGGAAATACATAAAGGAAAGGAAGTCTTATATGACAGAAACAAATGTACAAGAGAATAAAATGGGAGTCGTGCCGGTGCCGAAGCTTCTGTTTCAGATGTCTCTGCCCATGATATTGTCCATGCTGGTGCAGGCTTTATACAACGTGGTGGACAGTGTTTTCGTGGCACAGATCAATGAGAACGCGCTGACTGCCGTCTCTCTGGTCTTTCCGGTGCAGAGCCTTATGATCGCTATCGCAGTGGGTACCGGTGTGGGTGTCAATGCCGTGTTATCCAGAAGTCTGGGAGAAAAAGATTTCAGAACAGCGGATGAATCGGCGAAAAACGGTATCTTTCTGGCATTCATAAGCTGCGTGGTCTTCGCAGTGCTGGGAGTTGCTCTGGCAAAGCCATTTTTCCACATGCAGACCTCGGATGTGCAGATCCGGGAATACGGAATCCAGTATATGACCATTATTTCAGGCCTCTGCCTTGCTGTCTATATGCAGGTTATGTTTGAGCGTCTTCTGCAGTCCACAGGACGTACTTTTTACACTATGATATCCCAGGGACTGGGCGCTGTCATCAATATTATCTTTGACCCGATCTTAATCTTCGGCCTTCTCGGTTTTCCGAAGATGGGGGTTGCGGGAGCCGCGGCAGCTACAGTTTTAGGACAGTTCTGCGGTATGTTCCTGGCAATGTTCTTCAATGTGAAGTTCAACAAGGACATTCATATCGGTATGCGGCATTTCAGACCGTCAGGAAGAATTATCAAAGTGATTTATTCTGTAGGCGTGCCCTCCATTATCATGCAGGCGATCGGCTCTGTCATGACCTTTGGAATGAACAAGATCCTGATTCAGTTCACCACAACGGCAACTGCCGTATTCGGAGTATATTTCAAGCTGAACAGCTTTATCTTCATGCCTGTGTTCGGTCTGAACAACGGTATGGTTCCCATTGTTGCCTATAATTACGGGGCTGGGGACAAGAAGCGTATCACCCAGACAATCCATCTGAGCATTGCGTCAGCGGTGATCATCATGCTTTTGGGACTGGCGCTGTTCATGATCTTCCCGGCACAGCTGCTGGGTATGTTCAATGCCTCCAAGGATATGCTGGCGATTGGTGTGCCGGCTCTTCGGATCATCTGCTTAAGCTTCCTGTTCGCGGGATTCTGTATCATTGTGGGCTCCGTGTTCCAGGCTCTGGGAAATGGTGTCTACAGTCTGATCATATCCGTGACCAGACAGCTTCTGATCATTCTGCCGGCAGCCGCGATTCTGGCAAAGGTAGGAGGATTATCCGCTGTGTGGTGGTCCATACCCATTGCGGAGATCGCATCTGTATTGCTGAGTGCGTATTTCTATAAGAAGATTTACAGGGAGAAGATTGCTCCGCTTAGAGGAAGATAATAAAAAGGAACAGAGAACGGTTAAGGCTGCCGTTTTCTGTTCCTTTTTTTGAGTGAATATTTGGGAAAATCAGGTTTCCAGCTTCTGTTCCAGGATATAGAAGGACAGCCGGAGGGTAAGCCGTTCCCTGCTGTCCTCGAAATCTATGCCGGCGATTTTCCGGATGCGCTCCAGACGGTAGAAGAGGGTGCTGCGGTGAATGTACAGCTCCTTTGCGGTCTGCAGAACATTGCGTTCCAGCTCCAGATAGACCTTGGCGGTATGGTACAGGTCTGTTTTGTTGTTATCGTCGTATTTTTTCAGGAGAAGCAGTTTTTCAGAGCAGAGAAGCTGGGGCGGGATTTCCTCCCTGCCTTTTTTCAGGAGATATTCCAGCAGGTAGTCGTCAAAACGGTAGCACCAGGTCATGCTGTCGCTTTTCCGGCCGAGATCCAGGGCTGCGCTGGCCTGGATGTATCCCTGAGGGACCAGCATGAAATCGCTGATCTCTGAGCTGGCACCCATTTTCAGGAGGCCTTCCCGCATGAGGATCGCAAGGCTGCTGATGACCTCAGAGGAGGTATTATGGGCGTAAGACAGGTTGACCACCACAGCTATGCTGTTTTGGTAGAGGAACGCGTGTCCCGTGGGAATCTGCGTCTCAATATGCCCCAGAGTGGCGGCAGCGGACAGCATATTGATATCCCTCTGCTCTGTCTCCAGGCGCAGGCAGAGATAGCGGTCATTCTGCTTCCAGTGCAGGAAATAGAGGTAATTGAGGATGCGCTGCGGGTCCGTGATGGTGCCGTCCAGGTATTCATTGAAAAAGCGGTCCATATCATTGCCCATGCTCAGATAAAAGAGACTTTTGTGCTTGATCGCCAGCTCTATGGACTGCCCCAGGTATTCAAGGGCAAGATAGTTGCCTTCCTGAATCTCACTCTGTATTTCATCCACGCAGATGCGGCCCTCATAGCGGCTTTCAGAGATTCACATAGAGTATCCGGTAGCCCCGCTGTTCCGCGGAGAAAAGGTCGGGTGATTTTTTGCTGAGGGTATCCAGATATTCGGTGTCTGCCTTGAAGTCATGGATCAGGCTGAGAGGGACCATGCTGCGCCCCGTCCGTGAATCCCGCTCCCAGACGGTCATGCCCTGTACATATCTGGGACAGGAGAGAATATAAAAATCAGTGTCGTGGATGAACATGGGATTGCCGAAGAGCCCCAGGCTCGCCAGCAGCATTTCATCCAGGGGATGTTCACTGGCAAGGGCATACTGCAGGCGTCTGTCCCACTGTCTGTATTTGGCGAAAATTTCCTGTACCAGCTCAAAGGCATCCAGAAAGTCGGTGCCGCTTTTCAGCTCTATGACAGGACAGCTTGGATGGATACAGGAGATATCAATACGTCCCACAGCGATAAAATCAACATCCCGGTAATCGAGGAACGTCTGATCCACATCCGCACTTTGAAGCAGGTAAACATACCGGGAATACAGTTTTTTTCCCTTTTTGTAGAGGCGTATACCTTCCAGGCAGGGACGGTCATTCTGGGAATAGAAGGTGACATTCTGGTCATGCTCCGAGAAGGCGTCCGCCAGTATCTGCATGTTCAGCCGGAATAGGCGGTTTTTCTCCTCTGGATTGAAAGATAATTCTGTCAAAGCCGGATTCTCCTTTTACTTTTTGTATGGCAACAGTATAACATTTCCTGAAAAAGGGTGCAAAGTTTCCAATGATATATGGAAAAATAAGCGGAAGCGGGAAATGCTGTTTTCCCGTTTCCGCATTCTTGACTGCTTCGTCAGATATGATAGGTTTCCCTGTTGTAAGCTTCAATCTCGTCGGCGATGATCTCGTCTGTCTTGGGATAAATGGTACCGGCAAGGCCGTAGGTCATGCAGGGGATGAAGTGTCCGCCCGGTCCGTAAGTGCTGCAGGCCCTCCGGACATCTGCGCGTATTTCTTCCTCCGTGGCGTCCTCACGGTCTATGGTGGCGTCAATGCCTCCCATGAGAGTCATGCGGCCGTCAAGCTGCTTCTGCAGTTTTAAAATGTCATTTTCCGGCAGCACGCCCTGCCATACATCCACACCAATCTCTGCCATGTCCTCAACAATAGGTTCCAGGAAGGAATCTGCATGGTGCATGACCAGAACACCGTGGTCGTGCATATATCCGTAAATGCGTCGGTAGTGCTCTTTGAAGAACTGCCTCCAGATGTCAGGCTGCATGAACAGGCTGGTCTTGGAACCCCAGTCATCGTGTGACAGGATGATATCCGGGTGCAGATTGTCAACCAGCAGTTTGGCATACCGGAAACGGTATTCCGCAATGGCGTCCACCAGCTCCTGCATGGATTCCGGCTCCAGAAGAAGATTCATCAGGGCATCCTCAAAGCCCATGAGAAAATGGCTCTGCTCAAAGATTCCGGTACCCATAAAGCCGAGAACCAGTTTTTCGCTGCGGTCCACCTGGGATGCGGCGCTGAGGGCGTCTTCCCATCCGTCGCTGCAGTTGGCGATAAGGTCCGGGACTTTTACGGATTCCTGCCACCGGGTCACATCCGGACACACTTTATTGGCTTCCGTGACATGGGGCATGGGGCCGGGAGCGTCTTCGGGGAAGAGAATCTCCGTTCCCCAGCGGTCCACGGAAGTTTTTCCACGTACACGGTTTCCTCTGGTGAATTTCTGCAGGGGATCATTCATGATCGGGACAAAGGGCTGATATTGATTGACCAGGCGGTCCGGTTTTCCGTCCTTTTTCAGGGTTTCCAGGAAATTTTCTTTTGGTGTCAGCATTTTGATTCCTCCAATTCTGCATATTTGATTCTGCTGTAGCGGTACAGTTCATCGGCAAGATTCACTGCACGGTCAGGCTTCTCATCCTTCAGACGGCAGGCAAAACGGCCGGTCATAGCCAGTTCATCTACTTTTCTGTGGATATCCGCGACAGCGTCCTCATCGCTCATATCCGCGGGTATGATATACAGTGTACACTGTGCCAGGTCTTTTCCGTATTCCTCCATGATGGCTGCCTTATCATTGGCGCTGTCCTGGCCCTCCCAGGCATCAAATCCAGCCTCAATAATGAGGGGCATCAGTGTTTTGATGCAGCCGCAGGAGTGCAGACAGATATACATGCCCATATCGTGGGCGGCTTTGGTGATCTTCTTATACTGGGGAACAAACAGCTCTTCATAGGTAGACGGTGAGAAGAAGGTGCTGATCTGGGTTCCCATATCGTCGTGGAAGAGGATCATATCTGTGTGGTAGACATCATGGGCAATCTTGATCAGTTCAATGTGCCATTCAGCCAGCTTGTCATAGAAGGCAGTCAGCTCCTCCGGCTCTTCGATGAGGGCACAGAAGGCATCCTCAAAACTGATCAGGTCAGCAGTTCTTTCAAAAAATCCGTTTACGATGACAAAGTAGGAAAAGCGGTCACAGGCAATCCGTCCTTTATAATTCTCTTCGTAGTCTTTCTTCCAGTCTATGGCGGTCAAGTCAGGAAATTCCAGTTCTTCCCGCCATTTTGTAATGTCAGACAGCCTCCGGGTACCTGGTTTTACCATGGCTGCCTTTGTGTTCGGCTCGTATTCCCACTCAATGCCGAACCAGTCCGTGCCGCCGAAATTGCGGGCTTTTGCATCCGGCATAACAAGGGGCTGTATGGCATTGTTGTCAAGGGTCTGGTTTGGCACCCACAGAGGCATCCTGCCTTCCAGCATGCGGAGCATGTTTTCCTTTGGGGTGATGGGACGGTTGTATTTGGGAACTATGCTGTCCGGCGCGCCGTAAATGCCGGGCATGTTGTATTCACCGATGATCTCCAGTTCTTTTTCGTCAAATTTCATATTCTGATACCTCCTGTTATTTTCTGTTTCTTGCGGCAATCTCAGCGGAATACTGCTCCACTTTCTCTTTTGTCAGGCGGAAGCCGAAGAGAAGTAGGACAGCGGCCACAATCAGGGCCAGTGCAGGGATGACCATAAATGCCATGCAGATGCCTTTTTTCAGCTCCACGGATGCCATAGCAGCGTCGATGCTCGGGTCAAAGGCAGCGAAGGCAAGGCAGGCGGAGATGATGATACCCCTTGTCATAACACCGACTTTTAAGGGGACATTCTGAAGTCCGCTGATCCACCCGGTAGCATTTTTTCCTGTTTTCCACTCAGAGTAGATAATGGTATCGGCATAGAGAGCCGGAGTACACGCGTAGGCAACTCCATATCCGAACTGTGCCGCTGACATAAGAACAATGACCAGGGTCACGTTGGAATAGATGAAATTGGCGGCGATCAGTATGACAGCCATGGCGAAAAAGGTGACGATGGTGGTGGATCTGGTCGAGATTTTCTTTGCCATATTTTTGGCAAAATAAGAACCGATCACGCACAAAATGTTGGAGATCAGGATATATCTTGCCAGAAGGTCCGCATTCTGTGCCACATAGGTGAAGTAATAGATGGCTACGCCGGAGCACACGAAATTGAACATCCATTTTGCCAGATCAGCCAGCAAAAGGGAGAGGAGGGGCGGATTCTGCAGAAGGGCCTTGATCAGGTCCATACCGCCTGTCTTGGTGGTATCTTTTTTAGCTGCTGCGCTGTTTGCCGCTGCTTCTGCCTCCTCGTATCCGTCAAACATTTTAAAATGTGCGAAATAAAGCACTGCCATAATACATCCCAGTACAAAAGCGGTTGCGCCGTACTGGCTTTTTTCTCCGATCATGCCTGCAAAGAGAGCAGCCAGGGGAGGCCCCACATAGGAGAAGATCACCTTGGAAAAGTTAGCCCACGCAGCTCTTGTGGAGGCCAGATGCGCCCTGTCATCCGGTGTTTTTCCGGCTACCGCGATCATGGATACATTGGCCACATAGGGGAAGTTCCATACAACATGGCTGACAACAGCAGCCGCGATAATGATCGCTATGGAAAGAGGCCCGTCTCCGATTTTCAGAAACTGGAATGCATAGAGAAACGGTACCAGCCATGGCAGAAGAATCAGCCAGGAACGGTAGCGGCCCCATTTTTTCGGTTTGATACTGTTTAAGATGGCTCCATATATCCAGGACAGGCAGGCGTCTATGACGCTTGCGGTGGTGGTGATAAAGGAGACGGTTGCCAGTCCGAACTGTGCCAGATTTGTGAGGAAAAAGTTAAAGTAATAACTCTCCACATTGGTCATCAGGGTAAAGCCGCAGTCGCCGATGCCGTAGAACAGCTTCAGCGCCTTACTCAGTCCTTTCTTTTCGTTACTCATCTGAATTTCTCCCTTCCTTTTGGACAAAATGCGCACTTGCCCGTTCATACTTTTTGCTCACATACCGGTATGCAGTAATAAATTCATAACATCAGTATATAACAGGATTTCCGGTGCGTAAATCCGCACAGGGTTTCATTTGCCGAAAAAAGATTCCTACTTTTTGTAGCATAGGGTATGATCAATATGACGAAAGTTTTTTTCCGCTTTACAAACAAAAATGCACCTGTATATAATGAAGATATCATATGGTGTGCTGCAAAAGGAGGAAGGATTATGTATGAAGCACTGTATGCGTCTGTTCCCGATGCAGACGCCTATCTGAAACGGATTCAGCGAAAGCGCAGGGATGTGCTCACAAAGGAATACCTGGATGACCTGATCTACGGGCATCAGCTCCATGTTCCATTTGAAAATCTGGATGTCTGGATGTTTCAAAAGGACATTCCGCTAGACATTGAAGCAATCTATGAAAAGGTGGTGACAAAGCACAGAGGCGGCTACTGTTTTGAACTGAATGCCCTGTTTACCGCTCTGTTAAAGGACCTGGGGTTCCATGCCAGCTCCTGTATGTGCCGGATCACCAGGAATAAGAATTATGTGCCGCTTGTGCTTCACAGGGGAATTATTGTGGAGCTGGATGGCATGAAGTATTTCTGCGACGTGGGCTACGGCGGTCCCATGCCCCCGGGAGCAGTACCGGTGCAGGACGGAGCAGTGGCGGATATGAGGGGAGAGCGGTACTATATGTATAAGGATGAAGTCCCCTGGTGGACCATGAAGAGAAGGACCGGCAGCGGGGAGATTGAGTCCATGCTGCAGTTCTATACCATGCCCCAGGAAGCTGTGGATTATATCCCCATGAATGAATACTGCTCCAAGAACGAAAATTCCGTGTTCCGTCAGAGGCTTTATCTGAATAAGAGGACAGAGCGTGGGAGTGTGTCGGTGATGGGGAATCGGTTTACGGAAGTGGAGAATGGGGTAGTGGTGCAGGAGATGGAGATTGGGGAGGAGGAGATGAAAGGGGTTTTGGAGAGGTATTTTGAGATTGTGCTGTAGTATTTATAGGGCGGATGCCGGGAAGAGGTAGAAAAGCAGGAAAGTAACGGAAAATTTTAGGGGGATTGTGTATTTTTATATAAAGGAAAAAGATCGGACTTGAAAATACAGGTTGAAGCTGGGGGTGTTCCATTAAAAAACTTACTTGTCAGAGTTGGGTATATTTTTGTGAAAATATTGTGTATTATTGTTATTTATGTTAAGATTAGATATAAAATTTGTTAGAGATGTTAGAGAAATAGTATTAAAGTACGGAGCAATTATGTATAAGAAAATTGCAAATTGGTTATTGAGTCATTCGGATAGAAAAAATTATAATGTTGATATATTGATATATGGATTGGAGGTGATAGGAGCTACTTGGGGTAAGACTTTATTTTTTTTATTGCTGGGATTGTGTAGTGGATACTTGACGGAGACAGTTGTGGTCTTACTTGTGTTTAGTGGGCTTCGTAGCCAAGCAGGAGGTCGGCATTGTAAAACAAGTTGGGATGCAGTCTAACTATGATTTCAATTATTTACGGTTCTATCTTATTTGGAAAGCTGGTAAAGTTTCCGGATTTTTTGATGGTAATTTGTTTTGTGTTTTATGTTTTTTTATTATATGAATATGCGCCATATTGTACTGAAAAACACCCGATTTCGGATAAGTCGGAAATAAGACGGAGAAAAAGAAATTCAATAATCATTTTATTTTTTATAATGTTGACAGAACTAATAATACAAGACAGACAGGTGAAAGATATTATATTCTTGGCTTGTTCTATAGAAGTATTTAGTACATTATCATTAAAAGATGTTAATAGAATGATTATAAGAACAAGAGACTAATAACGATATTATAGACATGGGTTAAGAGCACACATAATTTTGCTATATGACTAGTAAGGTTAAATTACATAATGTATATACGCTATTTCAAGACAAAATCTTATATAATTATATCATTATCTTATAAAAAGGAGTGAAAATATTATGATAAATAAAAAAATGGATATTTTAGTTGAAAAAATTATTAAAACTGCACTGACATCTACAAAAAGTTCATCGATTATTCATGTTTACGAACCAGATGTGCCTGATTGTATGAAAGAATACTGTAAAAATTTGGAAACTCAAAATACAAATCAAAAAGAAGATTAGTTTATAAACAAGATATAAGTTTTCTATCGGAAATGAGCGTATGTATATGATTTTTACCACCATATAGTATTAAATTCCAATTTTTGATTTATGAGATTTTTTTAAATGATTCGTTTAAAAAAGAACGAAAAATGATAAGTGATCACTGTAGATTGTATATAATTAGACCTATTTTAGCTATTATGGTAAATTTTCCAGGCTATTGAGATTGTGTCACAACTGTCTTCATTCTATCTGTTTACTCACTAAGTACAAGCAAGTTTTTATATGCTCAAACGCGTATAAGGTTTCAGTATTAACGTAAGGCACATTCCTTATTCAGCCTGCGGTAGAGTTTTTACAAAGAATGGAAACCTTTCAATATTTATCTGAGTCAGGTACTAAAAGGTTTTAAAATGCTATAAGGATAACTTTAACCGGGCAGGCCGTACCTGCCCGGTCATCATCTTAAAGAAGAAGGCTTCATCCCAAACGTACTTTCAAAGGCAGCATAAAATTGTGATCTGCTGGAATAATTTATTGCATCTGCGATTTCGCTTATGGTCAACTGAGAATTACATAATAAGTTATATGCTTCTTCCATACAGACAGCCTGGTTATATTTTTTGATTGTCTGATTCATTTTTGCCTGAAACACTTTTGATAAATAATCTTTGTGAAAGTGAAAAACAGCAGACAGCTCAGAACCGCTTATCTTATATCGGTGGGTATCCAGATACTGTTTTATGTTTTTTGTTAAATCTTCCATGGATTGCGGAACGATTTGGTGTTGTTCCGCTTTATAGGATGAATCCGTAATAGAAAAAAGAAGACGGCAGAAAAGTCCGTATACGATAGATTCGTATCCGGGCTTTTTTTTCCGCAATTCCTCATTGATCTGATGAAAATGATCGGAGACTTCAGGGGTTTCCCCTGATTCACCCTGATTTGAAAAAATAAAATAGTCTGAATTTTTATATTCACTGTTTCTATAACACGAAAGAAAAAAGTCCTGAAATATTTTCGGAAGCATGGTAAACCGGTGGTTTTGATTATAAAAGTAAGTTAAGAACTCAGAGGTAACCGTTAAAATTATGATGATTGAATCAGAGGAGGATATCATACCGCTTTTACAATTGGGGTTCATGATCATAATATCATTTTTTTGTAACTGATAATTCGTATGATTGATTTGATTTAAGGATGTACCTTTTACAACGTAAATCATTTCAAATCCACCATGTTTTTGAATGGCTGTTTCGTATATTTTTCCCATATCTATGGAGCCGTTTATGATGCCTGATGTTTGAAAATCCGCGTAATTCACAATAAATTCATTCTGAAATGTTTGGTTTATGGTTTTGGAGCCGAGAATATTGACGTTTGTGTCAATATACTCAGCGGTGGTAGAGAAGTGTTTAAGTTTGTGAGAGAGAAGGGTGTTATTTGTCTGCAGTTTAATATAGGTGTCATTTATATTCTTCAATTATATACCTCCATATACATAAATCCTCTACTCTATAATATATCTAAAAAACATACATTACAATAAAAATATACAATTAAACGAACACAAAAAAGAAATTTCTTTTGCTATAATCCAGGTATCAGTCCTATCCGGGCAGAAAGAGTGATTAGGAAAACATGCAGGAGGAAAAAATTATGAGGAAAAAAGTGGAAGAAATGTTGAATATGCTGACGTTAGATGAGAAAATCGCACTTTGTTCCGGTGCTGATTTCTGGCACACGGAAAAAGTAGAGAGACTCGGGATCCCATCCGTGATGATGTGCGACGGCCCTCATGGTCTTCGCAAACAGGAGGGCGAAAGTGACCATATGGGAATTCACGAAAGTATTAAGACGGTTTGTTATCCGAGTGCATCGGCATTGGCCTCCGGTTTTGATGAAAATGTTCTGGAACAGCTTGGAGAGGCATTGGGAAGAGAATGTCAGGCAGAGGATGTGGGTATGCTTCTCGGACCGGGACTGAATATGAAGAGAAGTCCCCTGTGCGGAAGAAACTTTGAATATTTCAGTGAGGATCCTTATCTGGCGGGAAAACTGGCGGGTGCTTATATCAGGAGCCTGCAGAAGCAGGGCGTCGCAGCCTGTGTAAAGCATTTTGCGGCTAATAACCAGGAAACCATGCGTATGAATGGTTCTTCCAATATGGACGAACGAACCCTGCATGAGATCTATCTTCCGGCTTTTGAGATGGCTGTAAAAGAAGGAAAAACACGCAGTGTAATGTGTGCTTACAATGCGGTCAACGGAGAATTCTGTTCAGAAAACAAAATGCTGTTGACAGATATTCTTCGTAAAAAGTGGGGATTTGATGGTTTTGTTGTCACAGACTGGGGCGCTGCAAAGGATGTGGTAAAGGGCATCCGGGCAGGGTTGAATCTGGTTATGCCGGGAGGATATGGTACCCATGAGGCAGCATTAAAAGCCGCTTTGGAGAGCGGTAAGGTGACGAAATCGGAAGTGGATGCTATTGTCGCTGATGTCTTGCAGTTCATTTTCGACTATCAGGAACAGAAACAGGAAAATACCGGTATTGATAGAGAGGAATTAGCAAAATTAAGCGAAGAACTGGCTGTTCAGTGTGCGGTACTGCTGAAAAATGATTCGTGTGACGAAAAAGTATTGCCGATCAGTACTGAAAAAAAGGCTGTATTTATCGGCGCGTTTGCGGAGAAACCACGTTATCAGGGAAGCGGCAGCAGCCATATTAATGCGAACCGTGTGACAAGTGCATTAGAGGCAGCGAAAAAATATTGCGTTGCCTATGCAAAAGGATATCACGCAGAAACGGAATCAGCAGATGAGGAATTGGTACAGGAGGCTGTAAAGGCAGCAAAACAGGCAGATGTTGCAGTTGTATTTGCCGGATTGCCGGATTCCTTTGAATCGGAAGGCTTTGACAGGGAACATGATCAGCTCCCTGACAATCAGAACAGACTGATCGAAGAAATTTCAGAAGTACAGAAGAATCTGGTTGTTGTACTGCATGGCGGTTCCCCTATGCATCTGCCGTGGCTTAAAAAAGTGAAAGCGGTGTTGTGTATGCATCTGGGAGGACAGCAGGTTGGAGCCGCAGCGGTCCGTTTGCTATATGGACAGGACAATCCGAGCGGAAAGCTGGCAGAGACATGGGCAAAAAAATTGCCGGATACCCCGGCTTATCTGAATTTCCCGGGACCGGACGGTATCGCTGATTACTGTGAGCGGATTTATATGGGATATCGTTATTATGACAAAAAAGAAATGGATGTGCAGTTCCCGTTTGGACACGGATGTTCTTATACAGATTTTGCGTACAGCGACTTAAAGGTCGAAAAATCGACTTTGTCAGATACAGAAACTGTGCGGGTTACATGTAAAATAAAAAATACCGGTTCTGTTTACGGAAAGGAAGTCGTACAGCTTTATGTCAGAGATTTGGAAAGCAGTGTGGACAGACCGGTGAGAGAATTAAAAGGTTTTGTAAAGACTGACTTGAATCCGAATCAGGAAAAACAGGTAGAGTTTCTTTTGGATAAGAGAAGTTTTGCTTACTATGAAACAAAAATTCATGACTGGTATGTGGAAAGCGGCGATTTTGCCATTGAGATCGGTGCCTCAAGCAGAGATATCCGATTAAGAGAAATTGTTCATGTGGACAGCAGTGCAGAGCTGCCATACCATTACACCTTGGAGTCAAATGTCGGCAGCCTGTTAAAAACAGCAAAGGGACGTGCTGTATTGGAGCAGCTGATGCTTCCCATGTCGAAGGGAGAGGAAGAAAGCACCTTTGACGTGTTGGGAGAAGGTGCGGCGAAAATGCAGCAGAGAATGTTTCTGGAAATGCCCCTGGGGATACTGGAAAGTTTCGGCGGAATGACAAGGGAGCAGCTGATGCAGATAGTGCAGGATTTAAATAAATAAAAATTATGTGGCCGTGGACAGGCAGAGATCAGGAGGAAATAACCATGTTACAGGATAAAACATATCTCAATCCGGAGCTTTCAATAGAAGAACGAACGGAAAACTTGTTGGCACAGATGAATTTGATGGATAAGATTGGACAGATGAACCAGGTATGGGGATTGGAGCAGATGAAAGAATTCGGAGGACCGGACCCCGAAGATATGGCGCGTAAGGGGCTTGCAGGTTCTATGTTATACCTGCTAAATAAAGAAAAAAGAAATGCCATTCAGAAAATCGCAGTAGAAGAAAGCCCATGTGGGATTCCCATTTTATATGGTTCGGATGTAGTCCACGGATATAGAACGGGATTCCCCATTCCGTTGGCAATGGCTGCTTCATGGGACCCCAAAGTGCTTCGGGAAAGCCAGCGTGCTGCAGCAGAGGAAGCCAGAAGAGATGGAATCCACTGGACCTTTTTCCCGAACGCTGACATTGCAAGAGACACCAGATGGGGAAGAGTGGGGGAAACCATGGGGGAAGATCCCTGCCTTGCATCAAAGCTTGTAGAGGCACAAATTCAGGGTTTTCACGGTGAATCATTAAACGCACAAGATTCCCTGATGACATGTGTCAAGCATTTTGCCGGGTATGGTGCCTGCATGGGAGGAAGAGACTACGACCAGGTCATTTTATCGGAAGCAGAGCTTCGCAATGTGTATTTCCCTACATTTGAAGCAGGATTAAAAGCAGGCGCAGAGACGGTAATGACCGCCTATATGGATTTGAACAATGTTCCCGCAACGATCAATCACTTTCTTTTAAATGAGGTATTAAGAGAGGAATGGGGGTTTAATGGGTTCGTGGTGACAGACGCAGGAACCATCGGAAGCCTTATCACTCAGGGACTGACAAAAGACGGAGAAGACGCTGTTTTGCGCTCAATGGATGCGCATGTAGACATGGATATGGGGAGCTTTCAATATGTCCAGTTTCTGGCCAAACTTGTCCGTGAAGGAAAAATAAAAGAGGAGCAGATTGATGATGCGGTAAGGCGTATTCTGAAAACTAAGTTTGAACTTGGATTATTTGAACATCCGTACACTGACATAGAATCAGAGGAAGATGAAAGGGAACATAGAAAAAAAGCTCTATGGAGTGCAGAACAGAGTATTGTACTGCTTAAAAACAGAGAATCCATTCTTCCTTTATCAAAAGATATTAAGAAACTGGCTGTGATCGGACCAATTGCGGATGCAAAAGATGACACAGAAGGAATTCTCGGAATGTCTAATGTGCCGCAGGCAGTAACCGTATTAGAGGGAATCCGTAATAAGATTCCTGATGCAGAGATTATTTACAGACCGGGAGCATGGTTAAAAAGAGATATTCCGAGTATGGTCTCTCAGATTCTTCCTGATTTTTGCGGCAAAAAGGAAAAAGAAAAGCAGACGGATGAGGAAGCGGAACTTGCAATTGTAGAAGCAGTTGAGGCGGCAAAACAGGTGGATACGGTTGTCATGGTGCTGGGAGAAGCAGTCAATATGTCAGGGGAAGCTGCATCGAGAACAACCCTTGATTTACCCGGCAGACAGCAGGAACTTCTTGAGAAAGTATACGAAACAGGAAAGCAGATTGTACTTGTGCTCCTGGGCGGACGACCGCTTTCACTTACATGGGCCGATGAGCATATAGATGCCATTGTAGAAGCTTTTCAGCCGGGATGGGAAGGCGGCAATGCAGTTGCTAATATTCTCTTCGGAGACGTAAATCCAAGTGCAAAATTACCGATCACAGTTCCGAGAAGTGCCGGACAGTGTCCGAAATTCTATGCAGAAAATCTCACACATCAGCCAGCGGAAGATCAGCCAAAACCTTATTCCAGGTATTGGAATGAAGAGGGAACTCCCTTATATCCGTTTGGATATGGACTGAGTTATACAACATTTGAATACAGCGATCTTGTATTGGAAAAAGAGAAGATCCAGTTAGGGGAAGAGGCTGTTGTGCGATTCAATCTTTCCAATACAGGAAGCCGGGCAGGGGCTGAAATTGCGCAGCTCTATATCCACCAGAGATATGGAAGTGACACCAGACCAAAGAGACTGTTGAAGGGATTTACGAAGATAGATTTGATGCCGGGTGAAACCAGAACAATTGCATTGAAATTGACAGCAGATGATTTGCGTTATTACAGCAGCAGCAAAAAAGCCTATGTTCAGGATGAAACAGTCATCGACATATGGGTTGGAGGGAATGTGAATGCAGAATTACATACGACTCTTTATGTGGGAAAGAAGGAAAACAAATGATTACAATCAGGAATAAAAAGGGTAAACGTTCAAAATTATTCTATTTTGTTTGGTCAGCGCCTCTGATCGGATCAGCATGTGTACTGATTCTTCTTGGATATATTACATATTTTTCAACAGATGTTTTAGGACTGCCATCCGGACTTGTGGGCCTTCTGCTGCTTTTATCAAAGATTTTTGATGGAGTGACCGATATTTTGGCTGGGTATTTGATTGATAGGACAAATACAAGATGGGGAAAGGCAAGACCATATGATATCACCTTTGCGTTCTATGCGATCGCAACGCTTATATTGTTTTCCATTCCGAATATCGGAACAGTTGGAACGGCAATTCTTGTGTTTATTTTATATACAATGGTTTTTTCGATTTTTCAGACATTGTATTCCTGTGCAGGAACCGTATATCTTGCAAGGGCAGTGACAGATAAAGAGGACCAGGTGTCTGTCGGAGCATTGACAGGAATGATCTCAGCATTTTCATCTGTGGTGTTAAGCGTTTTACTTCCTTTATTAATCGATAAAATCGGAAAAACGGCATCCGGCTGGAGAACGATCGCTGCTATGATCTGTATTCCTGCAATTGTTTTATCCTTTATCCGAATTTTTCTTATTCCGGAAGTGGATGGTACTGCTGAAACTGTAATGAAAGATAAATCAAAGAAACTTACAATTGTACAGAGTGCAAAACTGTTATTTAGCAATCGTTATCTGATGTTTTTTGGATTGGCACTTTTGATGACAAATATTGCATCTAATATCGTCGCGAATTCACAAACTTACTATTTTAAGTATGTTGTGGGGGATATTTCCATGATGTCACTTGTTTCGGTGACATCCATTGCGGGTCCATTGACGATCGCTTTTTATCCTATGCTGTCAAAGAAGATAGGAATGAAGAATTTGATGGCGGCTGCATTACTGATTGGTGCCGTTGGAAAACTGCTGCCGTTATTAGGGGTGACAAGTATGCCGCTGTTATTGGTTTCGGCATTATTCTTTTCTATATCTTTTATGCCCATTTTTATTCTTACCTCAAATGTAATTATCAATTGTATGGATTATGGTGAGTATAAAAACGGGGTTAGAGGAGAAGGGATTTATACTTGTGTATCGGGTTTTTGCAGTAAAGTCGGAACCGGTTTGGCAAGCGGCATGTTAGGACTTGTCACAGCACTGGGCGGTTATGACGGCACTGCGGTGGTACAAAGCAGTTCGGCAGTAAATTCCGTGATCCTTTTGTTTACCGTGGTACCGGCGGCTTTGTATTTTCTGGCTGTATTGGCATTACAATTTTATAAATTGGATAAAGAATTGCCATATATTCAGGAAGAATTAAAAAAGAGAAGCACACCTTCTGCAGGGTGAAAAAATAGTATGTTGTATCCTACAGCGGCCTTTTGCTGCAGCGAACAACATTCCGATGATAAGAACCTCTGCTCCCATCCCGGGAGCCGGAGGTTTTTTGCCGTCACCCCACATATTTACCGAATTACAGAATAGATTTGAAAAAATCCCCAAAATAAGTTATGATATAGGACGAATCCGAAACAGAAAGGAAAAAGATATGGGTTGGGAATTTACGATATTGGATGCTTTGCAGCAGATACATACCCCTCTGCTGGACAAAATTTTAGTATTTATCACATCCCTTGGAAACGCAGGATGGTTCTGGATCGTACTTGGTCTGGTGCTGCTCTGTGTGAAGAAATACAGAAAGTATGGCGTTCTTGTGCTGGGGGCGCTGATATTATCCGCTTTGTTTGGAAATATTATATTAAAGCCGCTGGTGGCCAGGCAGCGTCCCTGCTGGATCAACGACACCGTGGAGCTGCTGATCCGGGTGCCGAAGGACTATTCCTTTCCGTCAGGTCACACGCAGGCCTCCTTTGCCGCGGCCACAGCGCTGTTTACGGGCAATAAAAAGGCCGGCATCTGCGCCTATGTGCTGGCTGCCCTGATCGCCTTTTCACGCCTGTACCTGTATGTGCATTTCCCTACAGATGTAATGGCGGGCATTGTCATCGGCATCTGCTGCGGGCTGCTGTCTGCGTATGTATTTGGCTGTGTGAAAAGCCGCCGAATGAATCCGAACAAATAACAGGAGAACCAAGATGAGAAAAGATTTAAAAATGATAGCCATTGACCTGGACGGTACGCTTCTTCGGGACGACTGCACCATCTCAGAGAGGACCAGGGAAGCTGTGGAGGAAGCGGGAAGAAAAGGATACCTGATCGTGCCCACAACGGGCCGCTCCTATCGCAATGCCCGGTTTGTTTTAAAAGATTTCAGGGAGATTTCCTATTTCATAAACGGTAACGGCTCCGTTATCACCGACGGCAGGACAGGAGATGTCCTGTATTTTCATGAAATGGATATGGACAATGTCAGGAAGATCTACGAGCTTGCGGCACAGTATGATACATATGTGGAAATCTATGCGGGACAGGATGCCTATATGGATGTAAAGGGGCAGGAAGTTATAAGAAGGTGCGGCCTTCCGGTTGAATACTGCGACCAGCTTCTTGCCACCAACAAAATGACAGCAGACTACAGGCAGCTTCTTGCAGAGGATGGAATCCGTGTGGGAAAGGTACATATTTTAGTATCCAAAATGGAAGAAAAGGATAAGCTGATAAGGGAAATAGATATGCTCCCCGGTGTACATCCCATTTCCGTCATCCCCAATAATATAGAAGTGGTGCACGGAAGATGGAGCAAATGGAATGCCATTGTAAAGCTGGCCGACATGATCGGGGTCAGACAGGAAGAAATCATGGCAGTCGGTGACAGCAATAATGATTATGAAATGCTTTTAAATGCCGGATACTCTGTGGCTATGGGCAATGCCTGCAGCAGAGTGAAGGAGATCAGCAGCGCAGTGACAGACACCAATGAGAATGACGGTGCTGCAAAAGCGATTGAGAGTATACTGAAATAGAAAGGACGAACAGGAATGGCAAAAAAAACAACCTATGATGCCAGCAGCATCACAGTTCTGGAGGGACTGGAGGCTGTAAGGAAACGGCCCGGTATGTATATCGGCAGTGTTTCCCGGAAGGGTTTGAACCATTTGATTTATGAGATTGTAGACAACGCGGTGGATGAGCATCTGGCCGGATTCTGTACGGATATCCGCGTGACGCTGGAGCGGGACGGCTCTGCCACTGTGGAGGATAACGGACGTGGAATCCCTGTGGGCATGCATGAAAAGGGGATGTCAGCCGAGAGGCTTGTATTCACCACACTGCATGCAGGCGGAAAGTTTGATGACTCCGCGTATAAGACAAGCGGAGGCCTTCATGGTGTCGGCTCCTCTGTGGTCAACGCTCTGTCCACATATCTGGATATCAAGATCAGCCGGGAGGGGTATATCCATCACGACCACTATGAGCGGGGAATCCCCACCATTGAGCTGGAGGAGGGCCTGCTTCCGAAGCTCGGAAGGACAAAAGCCACAGGTACGCTGGTGAATTTCCTGCCGGATGCGGAGATTTTCGAGAAGACACGATTCTCTGCCACGGAGGTGAAGAGCCGTCTTCACGAGACTGCCTATCTGAATCCTGAGCTGACCATTGTATTTGAGGATAAGAGAGGGGACGAACCGGAGAGCATCACCTTCCATGAGCCGGAAGGTATCGTGGGCTTTATCAAGGATCTGAACAAAAAATGTGAGATCCTCCATGAGCCTGTCTATTTTAAGGGAGAATCCGAGGGCATCACCGTGGAGGTTGCCTTCCAGTATATCAATGAATTTCGGGAAAATGTGCTGGGCTTCTGCAACAACATCTACAATGCAGAGGGCGGCACCCATCTGACCGGTTTTAAGACCACATTCACTTCGGTGATGAACAACTATGCCAGGGAACTCGGTGTCTTGAAGGAAAAAGACCCCAACTTCACAGGGGCGGACATCCGAAATGGAATGACGGCGGTGGTGTCCATCAAGCATCCCTCTCCCCGGTTTGAGGGACAGACCAAGACTAAGCTGGACAACCAGGACGCGGCCAAAGCCACAGGAAAAGTGACAGGGGAAGAAGTTGTCTTATTTATGGACAGAAATCTGGACACCCTGAAGAACATTCTGTCCTGCGCGGAGAAGTCCGCAAAGATCAGAAAGACGGAGGAGAAGGCCAAGACCAATCTGCTGACCAGGCAGAAATACTCCTTTGACTCCAACGGCAAGCTGGCAAACTGTGAAAAAAGAGACCCTTCTCTGTGTGAAATCTTCATTGTGGAGGGAGATTCCGCCGGGGGAAGTGCCAAGACAGCCAGGGACAGAAGCTTCCAGGCCATCCTTCCCATCCGCGGTAAGATCCTCAACGTGGAGAAAGCCACCATTGACAAGGTGCTGGCAAATGCGGAGATCAAAACCATGATCAATGCCTTCGGCTGCGGATTTTCCGAGGGATACGGCAATGACTTTGACATCAGCAAGCTGCGCTATGATAAGATCATCATCATGGCCGATGCCGACGTGGACGGTGCCCACATTTCCACCCTGCTTCTGACTTTGTTCTACCGGTTCATGCCGGAACTGATCTATGAGGGACACGTGTACATTGCCATGCCGCCCCTCTATAAAGCCATGCCCGCAAAAGGGAAAGAGGAATACCTCTATGACGACAAGGCTCTGGAACGTTACAGAAAAAGGCACAAAGGCCCCTTCACCCTGCAGCGGTACAAAGGTCTCGGTGAGATGGACGCGCAGCAGCTCTGGGAGACAACCCTGAACCCGGAGACCAGGCTTTTGAAGCTGGTGGAGATCGAGGATGCGCGTATGGCATCCGACGTGACAGAGGTACTGATGGGAACGGAAGTGCCTCCCCGGAAAGCATTCATCTACGAGCACGCCCAGGATGCGGAATTAGACATATAGGAGGAGCAAAATGGCGAACGTACAGGATAATATTATCAGAACAGAATATTCGGAGATCATGCAGAAGTCTTATATTGACTATGCCATGAGTGTTATCGTCGCCCGCGCCCTTCCGGATGTGCGGGACGGCTTAAAGCCGGTGCAGAGGAGAACCCTTTACGATATGTATGAGCTGGGGATCCGCTATGACAGGCCATACAGGAAATGTGCCCGTATCGTAGGCGATACCATGGGTAAATACCATCCCCACGGAGACAGTTCAATCTATGAATCCCTGGTGGTCATGGCCCAGGAGTTTAAAAAAGGCCAGACCCTGGTGGACGGCCACGGCAACTTCGGCTCCATAGAAGGGGACGGGGCGGCTGCCATGAGGTACACAGAGGCCCGTCTGGAGAAAATAACCCAGGAGGTATATCTGGCAGACCTTGACAAGAATGTGGTGGATTTTGTTCCCAACTTTGATGAGACGGAAAAAGAGCCTGCAGTGCTTCCCGTGAAGGTCCCGAACCTGTTGTTAAACGGAGCGGACGGCATCGCCGTAGGTATGGCGACCAGTATTCCTCCCCACAACTTAAACGAAGTCATTGACGGTGTCATCGCCTATATGAAGGATAACACCATCACCACGCAGGGGCTGATGAAATACATCAAAGGCCCTGATTTCCCCACAGGCGGAATCGTGGTCAACAAGGATGACCTTCCCGCCATCTATGAGAGCGGGAGCGGCAAGATCAAGCTCCGCGGCAAGGTGGAGGTGGAGAAGGGAAAAGCAGGAAGAACCCTTCTGGTCATCACAGAGATCCCATACACCATGATCGGCGCCAACATCGGCAAATTCCTGAACGATGTGGCAACCCTTGTGGAGACAAAAAAGACCACGGATATTGTGGATATCTCCAACCAGTCTTCAAAAGAGGGAATCCGCATTGTGCTGGAACTGAAAAAGGGCGCGGATGTGGAGAACCTGACCAACATGCTGTACAAGAAGACAAGGCTGGAGGACACTTTCGGCGTAAATATGCTTGCCGTTGCGGACGGAAGGCCTGAGATCTTAAGTCTGAAACAGGTCATTGAGTACCATGTGGATTTCCAGTTCGAGGTGGCTACCAGAAAGTATCAGACACTCCTTGCAAAAGAGCGGGAAAAACAGGAGATACAGGAAGGTCTCATAAAGGCCTGTGATGTCATAGACCTGATCATTGAGATCCTCAGGGGAAGCAAGAACAGAGAACAGGTGAAAAACTGCCTGGTCAGCGGTATCACAGAGGGGATACGCTTTAAGACAAAGACAAGCGAGCGGCAGGCAGGAAAGCTGCGGTTTACGGAAAGACAGGCGGCTGCTATTCTGGATATGCGTCTCTATAAGCTTATCGGCCTGGAAGTGGAGGCACTTATGGCAGAGCATGAGACCACGCTGAAAAATATTGCCCGCTACGAGGATATCTTAAACAACTATGACTCCATGGCAGCTGTTATCATCGACGAGCTCAGAGCCGTGAAAAAAGAATTCGGAAAGAAGCGTCTCACTGCCATTGAAAACGCAGCAGAAGCTGTGTACGAGGAAAAGAAAATAGAAGAGATGGAAGTTGTCTTTCTCATGGATCGTTTCGGGTATGCCAGGACCATCGACAAGGCAGCCTATGAACGGAATAAGGAGACTGCGGACAGTGAGAATAAATATATTTTCTCCTGTATGAACACGGACAAGATCTGTGTGTTTACAGATTCCGGCAGAATGCATACCATCAAGGTGCTGGACCTGCCCTACGGAAAATTCAGAGATAAAGGCACACCCATTGACAATGTGAGCAACTATGACAGCTCTGCGGAGCAGATGGTATTTGTATCCAGCCTCTCCGGAATTAAAGATTCCATGCTGTTCTTTGCCACGAAGACAGGTATGCTGAAACAGGTGACAGGAACAGAATTTGATGTGTCCAAGCGGACCATAGCAGCCACAAAGCTGGCGGAAGGCGACCAGTTGGTACTGGTACAGATCGCCGACCCCATGGAATATGTGGTGCTGCAGACAAAGAACGGCATTTTTCTGCGCTTTCTGAAGGAAGAGGTTCCGGATAAGAAGAAAACAGCCATCGGCGTGCGCGGTATTCGCCTTGCCGGGGACGATGAGGTGGAGCACGCTTACCTGCTGGAAGGCCGCACAGAGTATACCGTTACCTACAAGGAGAAGAGTGTGGCACTGAACCGGCTGAAGCTGGCAAAACGTGATACAAAAGGTACAAAGGTAAGGCTGTAGCAGGCCGGTTTGGCCGCAGGGAACAGCGCCGATACGGGAGGGCCTAATGAGATATCGTTTGAATAAGAAAATGTCAGGCCTCGGGGAAAAGGAAATTCTGGCTCCCGGAGACTGCCTTATTGAGATACTGACAGTGGAATCCTACAAAAGAAAATACGGGGACAGCAGTCCGGGGCGCCTGCTTTTAAGAAGCCTGGAGCACGTGCATTTCTGCAAGGCGGAGCTGCAGAAGGACTGCGTAGTGGGAACTTTTTCCGTGCCCCAGAAAGAAAAACTTCTGGAAAAACCCATCTCCTTCGGGTATTATATGGATAGGGAGAAGCTGTTGTTTGTGGACGAATCCGGATTTGTGGCCCATATAGTAAAAGAGATGGAGGAAATCCGGTTCCAGGAGCAGAGTTATGTGGCGCATTTTCTCTTTGAATTTATGGAGCGCCTGTTAGAAGATGATGTCCGTTTTCTCCAGGCGTATGAACTCAGGATGACAGACTTGGAGGACGGGCTGTTCCGTCGGGAGATCAAGGACTGTCCGGCAAGGATGCTGACTGTGCGCAGGGAGCTTCTGCGCATGAACACCTACTATGACCAGCTTGCGGACTTCTGTGAAATGCTGGAGGAAAATTATACGGGATTTCTCGGGGAGGAGGACTGCCGCCTTTTCCGAGTAATGGCAAAAAGAATAGAGCGCCTTGCGGACAACACCAGAAACCTGCGGGAATATACCCTTCAGATCCGGGAAATGTATCAGGCCAGAACTGCGGAGCGGCAGAACAAGATCATGCAGTTCCTCACCGTCGTCACCACTATTTTCATGCCCCTGACGCTGATCACCGGCTGGTATGGCATGAACTTTGTGAATATGCCGGAGCTTTACTATAAAGGCAGCTATTTTATCATTATCGGTGTGGTGCTTCTGATCGTTATCATAGAGATTTTGTATTTTAAACATAAGAATTGGTTTGACTAGGAGAAGATGCCTATGAGAAAAAGAGTATACAGCCTGCTTCTGTGCGGGACGCTCCTGGTCTCCTTTCTGTTTTCCGGCTGCGGCAGGGGGATAGAGACGGAGGCGGAGACAAAAGAAAGTGTGACCGAATCCGTACAAAAGAAGATCTATCAGGTCTTTGAGCCGGAGAAGGAGAAAATTGCGGAGGCGGATGCCCTTCAGTATATAAACGGCGAATACATACCCTATGGTTATGAGAGCCTGACAGAGGACCAGCAGAAGTTATACCGACAGCTTTTGAACGGGATTCTGGAATATAAGGATATCGTCACTGTGGATGCCTGTACGGAGGCAGATATCAACCGGGTCAACAATATGGTGTTCGTGGACCATCCGGAATTTTTCTGGCTGGACCAGCAGTCCTACACCTTCCAGGGAGACGGCAGCGCGGAGGCGGCCGGCAGTGTGGATCTGCAGCTTGTGTACAATATAGATAAGGCAGAGATAGAATCCACAAAAGCCGGCATTGAGGCGGCAGCAGACCAGTGGATCGCACAGGTACCGGCAGATGCGGATACATATGGGAAAATCAAGTATATTTACGAATTTTTGAGCCAGAATACAGCATATGACCAGTCCTGCCCAAACAACCAGAATATTCAGAGCGTCTTCTTAAACCAGGTCACGGTATGTGCCGGATTTTCCAAAGCGACCCAGTACCTTTTGGGAAAGATGGGAATTTTCTGTACGCTGGTCACCGGAAAAGCAGCGCCAAATGATGAGGAACATGCATGGAATCTGGTGAAGATAGGAGAGAATTATTACTATGTGGATACCACCTGGGCAAATCCGGGATTTTCGGAGAAACAGGAAGGGGCCGTGCAGGAGATCTCCTACACTTATCTGTGCTGTGATGCCGCCACACTCCTTGCTACACATACACCGGACGACCTTCTGCCGCTGCCGGAATGCACAGATGACAGCTATAACTATTACAAAATGAACGGCACCTGGTACTCATACTATGAGGAGAATGAATTCTACAATATACTCACTGCATCCATATCGGAAGGAAGGGAGCGGGAAGATTTCAAGTTTGCCGATCCGGACAGTTACCGGCAGGCTGTAGCCGCCATGGTGGACGGTGATCTGATCGAGCGGGCTGTGCGGGATGCCTATCCGTTCCAGGAGGGGGAAACCTATCAGTGGAACATCGGATACAGCGATGAGGACATGCTCCTCACGGTCTATTGGTAAAAAACACGTAACTATTCACAGCCCTGCAAAAAGCGCAGTTCTGTGAACAGTAACACGCTTCGCGATGCACACAAAATGCAATAAATTGCATTTTGGCGCTGGCCAACTCGGGATTTTGCTTCGCAAAACACCTCGCGGAATAGTGGTTGTGGGAGGAATAGTTATAAAAACACTTGCAACTTTACTGCTTTAGTGGTATTCTGGTATAGAACTTGATAATCACGATAACATAAGAGTGGGCCTTCGGTCCACTCTTATTATGTAGTGGGAAACTAAGTACCCATAAAGTTGCCACGAATATAAATGTTCCGTTATAACTTTATCGAATAGCGGACAGAAAATGCGGAAGAAGGTGAAAGAATGAGTCAGAGAGAAAAATACGAGCAGAAAGCAGAAGCCCTGATAACACCCATACTGGAGAGCAATGGGTTTGAGCTTGTGGATATGGAATATGTGAAGGAAGGCAGTAACTGGTATCTGCGTGCCTACATTGACAAAGAAGGCGGCATTACTGTAGATGACTGTGAGGTTGTCAGCAGAGCATTTTCTGAAAAGCTGGATGAAGAAGACTTTATCGACACTGCTTATATTATGGAAGTGAGTTCCCCGGGTCTTGGAAGACCACTGAAAAAAGAAAAGGACTACTTAAGAAACATGGGCAAAGAGCTGGAGATCAGAACTTACCGTGCCATTGACCGGGAGAAGGAATTCTACGGTATACTGAAAGCCTACGATGCGGACAGCGTGACCATTGAGAATGAAGATGGGGAGCGCACCTTTTTGAAGGCTGACATTGCACTGATCAGGCAGGCATTTGACTTTTAACAGCAGTGGATATTATATAGAAGAAATTCAGGAGGATGTAAAAAAATGAATACAGAGTTATTAGAGGCGCTGGATATTCTGGAAAAAGAGAAATCCATCAGCAAAGATACGCTTTTGGAAGCCATTGAGCAGTCCCTGATCCAGGCGTGCAAGAACCATTTCGGCAAGGCTGACAATGTGCACGTGAATATCAACCCCGAGACCTGTGATTTCGGCGTGTACGCGGAGAAGACTGTGGTGGAGGAAGTGATGGACCCGGTCATGGAGATCAGCCTGGCAAATGCCAAGATGATGAATTCCCAGTATGAGCTGGGAGATGTGGTGAATGTGGAGATCAAGTCCAAGGAGTTCGGAAGGATCGCCACCCAGAATGCCAAGAACGTAATTCTGCAGAAAATCCGTGAAGAAGAGAGAAAAGTGATCTTCAACCAGTATTACGGAAAGGAAAAAGATGTTGTGACAGGTATCGTACAGAGAAGCCTGGGCAGAAACTACAGCATCAACCTGGGCAAGGCAGATGCCATCCTGACAGAGAACGAACAGGTGAAGACAGAGGTGTTCCGCCCCACAGAGAGGATCAAACTGTATATCCTGGAGGTAAAAGATACCCCCAAGGGACCGAAGATCCTTGTGTCCAGGACACATCCGGAACTGGTGAAACGTCTTTTTGAGGCGGAGGTCACAGAGGTGAAGGACGGCACGGTGGAGATCAAGAGCATTGCCAGAGAAGCGGGCTCCCGTACGAAGATCGCTGTGTGGAGCAATGACCCGGATGTAGATCCCGTGGGTGCCTGTGTTGGTATGAACGGCGCCAGAGTCAATGCTATTGTGGAAGAGTTAAGGGGCGAGAAGATTGATATTATCAACTGGAGCGACAACCCGGCACTTCTCATTGAGAATGCGTTAAGTCCCGCAAAAGTCATCTCTGTTATGGCTGACCCGGATGAGAAGACTGCTATGGTCATTGTTCCGGATTACCAGCTCTCCCTGGCGATTGGCAAAGAGGGACAGAATGCCAGACTTGCAGCCAGGCTGACAGGATTCAAAATCGATATCAAGAGCGAGACACAGGCCAGAGAGTCCGGTGATTTCGATTTCTATGAGGAAGAGTTTGAAGAGGAAGAGTTTACAGAAGAAGGCTACGACGAGGAAGCATACGGGGAAGAGGACATAATAGAGAACTATGAAGAACCTTCCGATCTGCCGCTTCCCGGTGAAGAAGAGTAGGTGAGAGTATGGGTACGGTCAGGAAAGTCCCTATGCGGAAATGTACCGGCTGCGGTGAGATGAAGAGCAAGAAGGAAATGCTCCGTGTTCTAAAGACACCGGAGGATGAGATCATTCTGGATGCCACAGGCAGAAAGAACGGCAGAGGGGCATATCTGTGTTTTGACAAGGAATGCCTGCAGAAGGCCATCAAAAACAGAGGACTGGAGCGCTCTTTAAAGACAGCGATTCCGGTATCTGTATATGAGAGCCTGGAAAAGGAGTTTGATAAGCTTGAGCATCAGTAAAGAACTGTCCCTTCTGGGACTGGCGGCTAAAGCCGGAAGAGTGGTAAGCGGCGAGTTTGCCACGGAAAAAGCAGTGAAGGCAGGAAAAGCGCGCCTTGTCCTTGTGGCAGGCGATGCATCAGATAATTCAAAAAAAAAGTTTTCCGACATGTGTACTTACTATAAGGTGCCGCTGTATGTTGTCGGAACAAAGGAGGAGTTGGGAGGTGCCATTGGAAAGGATTACCGCGCGTCTCTGGGTGTGACGGATGATAATTTCGCAGTGGCGATGAAGAAAAAGCTGGAACAGATGGGAAAATAAAAAGGAGGGCAATATATGTCAAAACTGAGAGTGCATGAAATTGCAAGGGAATTAGATAAAACCAACAAGGAGGTCATGGATTTTTTGAAATCCAAAAATATAGATGTAAAAAGCCACATGAGCAGCCTTGAGGATGACCACGTGAGCATGATACGAGCAAACTTGAGAAAGGGAAATATGGCAGCAGCCAGCACAGATTCTGCAAAGCCGGCGGCGTCAGCAGAAGAGAAACCAAAGAAAAAGCTGATCCAGGTCTTCAGACCGCAGAACGCCAGTCATATGCCTGAGAGAAAACAAAAACCACAGAATCGTCCTGCAGAAGCAGGCAGTGTGCACAGCAGCAGCCAGCCGGGGAATAATCGTCCGGCACAGGGAGGAATGAAAACGGAAAGTACAGCAAATACTCAGAACAGGACGGATAATCGTCCGAACAGCGACAACAGAAACGGAGACCGTCCGAATCGTTACAATAACGATAACAGAAACAGTGATAACCGCCCAAGAACCAGCAGCGGAGACGGCCAGAACCGTTATAATAATGACAACAGAAACGGTGACAGCCGCCCGAGAACAAACACAGGCGACCGTCCGCGCTACAACAGCGACAACAGAAACGGTGACAGCCGCCCGAGAACAGGCACAGGCGACCGTCCGCGCTATAACAGCGACAACAGAAACGGTGACAGCCGCCCGAGAACAGGCACAGGCGATCGTCCGCGCTATAACAGCGACAACAGAAACGGTGACAGCCGTCCGAGAACAGGTACAGGCGACCGTCCGCGTTACAGCAGCGACAACAGAAACGGTGACAACCGTCCGAGAACAAACACAGGTGATCGTCCGCGCTACAACAGCGACAACAGAAACGGTGACAACCGTCCGAGAACAGGTACGGGCGACCGTCCGCGCTACAGCAGCGACAACAGAAACGGTGACAACCGTCCGAGAACAGGTACAGGCGACCGCCCGCGCTACAGCAGCGACAACAGAGGCGGTGATAATCGTCCGAGAACAGGCACCGGTCCGAACCGCTTCGGTGATAACCGTCAGAGAGGTACGGATAACCGTCAGGGCGGCGGATTTAACAGAGACAAAGGCGGCAAAGCAGATGCTCCCAAACTGGAATTTGTGGAGAAGGACAGCCGCAAATTAAACCGTGAGAATAAGAAGAAGGATGTCAAGAAAGACGATTTCAAGGCAGCCGGAAAACGCCCGAACCAGGGAGGCGGAAGACGTCCGAACCAGAGACTGCCGAAAGCGCTGCAGAGACCGAGCACCCAGCCTAAGGTGGAGGAGAAGAAGGAAGTTGTAAAAGAGATCACGCTTCCGGAGAAAATGACCATCCGCGAGCTGGCTGAGAAGATGAAAATGCAGCCCTCAGTTATCGTCAAGAAGCTTTTCATGGACGGTATCATGGTCACTGTGAACCATGAGATCGATTTTGAGAAGGCACAGGAGATCGCTCTGGAGTACGATATCATCGCAGAACCGGAAGAGAAGGTAGATGTGATCGCGGAACTTCTGAAAGAAGATGAAGAAGATGCCTCCTTACTGGTTCCGAGACCTCCGGTAGTCTGCGTTATGGGCCACGTTGACCATGGTAAAACATCTCTTCTGGACTGTATCAGAAACACCCATGTGACAGACAGAGAGGCAGGCGGTATCACACAGCACATCGGTGCCTACGTGGTTACCATCAATGATCAGAAGATCACCTTCCTTGACACACCGGGCCATGAGGCGTTTACTGCCATGCGTATGCGCGGTGCCAATGCTACAGATATTGCGATCCTGGTAGTTGCCGCTGATGACGGTGTGATGCCTCAGACAGTGGAAGCGATCAACCATGCCAAGGCTGCAGGCGTTGAGATCATTGTTGCCATCAACAAGATTGATAAGCCGAGTGCCAATATTGAGAGAGTAAAACAGGAATTATCCGAGTATGAGCTGATTCCGGAAGACTGGGGCGGAAGCACCATCTTTGTACCGGTATCCGCACATTCCGGGGAGGGTATCGAGACCCTTCTGGAGATGATCCTTCTGACTGCGGAAGTTTCAGAGCTGAAAGCCAATCCGAAGAGAATGGCAAGAGGTCTCGTGATCGAGGCAGAGCTTGACAAAGGAAAAGGCCCTGTTGCCACGATCCTGGTACAGAAAGGAACCCTGCGTGTAGGTGACTTCATTGCCGCCGGCGCATGCTCCGGTAAAGTCCGTGCCATGATGGATGACAAGGGAAGAAGAGTAAAAGAGGCAGGTCCGTCCACTCCGGTAGAGATCCTGGGTCTTAGTGACGTGCCAAACGCAGGAGAGATCCTGGTTGCAACAGAAAATGACAAAGAGGCAAAACACTTTGCTGCTACCTTTGTTTCCGAAAATAAAAACCGTCTTCTGGAAGAGACAAAAGCCAAGATGTCCCTGGATGATCTGTTCACACAGATTCAGGCAGGTAATCTGAAAGAACTTCCTCTGATCGTAAAAGCCGACGTACAGGGTTCTGTGGAAGCAGTGAAACAGAGTCTTGTGAAGCTTTCAAACGAGGAGGTTGTGGTGAAAGTCATCCACGGCGGTGTGGGTGCCATCAACGAATCTGATGTTACCCTTGCAAGCGCATCCAATGCCATTATCATCGGCTTCAATGTACGCCCGGATGTTACGGCTAAGGCCATTGCAGAGCAGGAGGGTGTTGACTTAAGACTGTACCGTGTCATCTATCAGGCCATCGAGGATGTGGAAGCTGCCATGAAGGGTATGCTGGACCCGGTATTCGAGGAGAAAGTCATCGGCCATGCGGAAGTACGTCAGACATTCAAGGCATCCGGAGTGGGTACCATTGCCGGCGGCTATGTTCTGGACGGTATGTTCCAGAGAAACTGCAAGGTCCGCATCACCAGGGGCGAAGAACAGATTTACGAAGGTGTTCTGGCATCTCTGAAACGCTTCAAAGATGATGTAAAAGAAGTAAAAGCAGGTTATGAATGCGGTCTCGTATTCGAGGACTTCAACGACGTTTTGGAAGAAGACAGGGTAGAAGCTTACATTATGGTGGAAGTGCCGAGATAGGAGAGCTTTTATGAGAAAAAACAGTATTAAAAATACACGGGTGAATGCTGAGGTTCACAAAGAACTGGCAGAGATCATCCGCAACGGTATCAAGGACCCGCGCATCCAGCCGATGACAAGCGTCACGGCAGTGGAAGTTGCGCCGGACCTTAAAACCTGCAAGGCATATATCAGTGTGCTTGGCGATGCAGAAGCGAAAAAGGACACCTTAGCAGGGCTTCGCAGTGCGGAAAGCTATATCCGCAGGCAGCTTGCCAAGACGGTGAACCTGAGAAATACGCCTGAGATCCGGTTTATTCTGGACGAATCCATTGAATATGGCGTAACCATGTCTAAGCTGATTGATGAGGTCAGCAGAAAGGACACAGCATCGGAGGTGCATGAGGATGGAGAAGATAGCGAGTGAACTGAAGGGAATCAAGAGGGCAGCCATCGCCGGACACGTTCGTCCGGACGGTGACTGTGTAGGCTCCTGCATGGGGCTTTACCTCTATCTGCGCGAAAATTATCCGGAGATTGAGACAGATGTCTATCTGGAACAGCCCAGGGATGCCTTTTCCCTGATCTCACATCTGGATGAGATCAGGACCGTGTGCGGCGGGGATGAGGTGTATGATGTGTTCTTTCTCATTGACACCAGCACGTCGGACCGCATCGGTGTGGCATCTGAAGCGTATCAGAAAGCGCGGAAACGAATCTGCATTGACCATCATGTGAGCAATAAGGGCTTTGGTGATATCAATGTGGTGAAGCCGGATGTAAGCTCCGCGTCAGAGGTGCTGTTTGGCCTTCTGGATGAGGAAAAAGTGTCAAAGCAGGCGGCAGAGGCCATCTATATGGGGATGGCCCATGACACCGGTGTGTTCAAATTTTCCTCTGCCACTCCGGAGACCATGCGCATTGCCGCAAAGCTCATGGAAAAAGGGATTGATTTTACAAGGATCATTGATGAGACCTTTTACCGGAAAAGCTATGTGCAGAACCAGATCCTGGGCAGATGCCTGATGGAGAGCATTATGCTGCTGAACGGAAAATGCATCATCGGGTGTATCAGAAAGCGCGATATGGAATTCTACGGTGTGGAACCAAAGGATTTAGACGGTATTGTTGACCAGCTCCGCATTACAAAAGGTGTGGAAGTTGCAGTCTTTTTGTATGAAGTAAAGACACAGGAATTTAAAGTGAGCATGCGCTCCAACGGTCCTGTGGATGTCAATATGGTAGCCAGCTATTTTTCAGGCGGCGGCCATGTGAAGGCAGCGGGCTGCACCATGCAGGGCTCTGTCTATGACGTGATCAACAATCTGACCGGACATATAGAAAAACAGATAAAGGAAAAATGCTGTGATTAACGGAGTTATTAACATATACAAGGAAAAGGGGTATACATCCCACGACGTTGTGGCAAAGCTTCGGGGCATTTTAAGACAAAAGAAGATTGGCCATACAGGTACGCTGGACCCGGACGCGGAGGGTGTTCTCCCGGTATGTCTGGGAAAGGCCACAAAGCTGTGTGACCTTCTGACAGATAAGCAGAAGACATATGAGGCGGTGCTGCATCTGGGGATCACCACAGATACCCAGGACATGACAGGCACTGTGCTGGAGGAAAAAGAGGTCTGTGCCGACCCTTCGGGCGTGCGCGCCTGTATCGAGAGCTTTCTCGGAGAGCAGCAGCAGATCCCTCCCATGTATTCTGCTTTAAAGGTAAACGGCAGGAAGCTTTACGAGCTTGCCCGTGAGGGAAAAGAAGTGGAGAGAAAGCCGCGCCGCGTGGTATTTTACGGGATTGATATTCTCGAGATGAATCTTCCGCTTGTGCGGTTTTCGGTTACCTGCTCCAAGGGTACTTATATCAGGACCCTGTGTCATGACATCGGTCAGAAGCTGGGCTGCGGCGGCTGTATGGAAAGTTTGCTGCGCACCCGTGTGGAGCGCTTTGACGTGAAGGATGCCCTGAAGCTTTCAGAGGTGGAGAAGGCGGCAGAAGCGGGCACGGTCCTGTCCCATGTTGTCACAATTGAGCAGATGTTTTCCCAATACGGAGAGATACAGGCACCGGCGTGTTTTGACAAAATGCTCCGCAACGGAAATGCGGTTCCCGCCAAATGCGTCATGGAGGACGGCACCAGAGTCCGCATGTACGACAGCAGCCGGCGTTTTATCGGCCTGTATGAATTTGAAGAGAAGAAAAAACAGTTTCGGCTGATTACCATGTTCTGCACCCCGGAGGATTTTGCGGAGAGCAGAAAGGAGACACCATGATATATACAACAGATGTGCCACGGCTTGGCGAGGGGGAGACAAGTGCAGTCACCCTCGGAAAATTCGACGGGCTGCACAGAGGACATCAGAAGCTTATGAACTGCATACGGGAGAAAAAAGAAGATAACTGTAAGGCGGTTATCTTTACTTTTGACGTGTCGCCTGTGGTGAGGCTTCTACATACCCCTGCAAAGGGACTTCTGACCAACGAGGAACGGGAGGAGCTGGCCTGTGAGCGGGGAATGGATATTCTGGTGGAGTGTCCTTTTACCGATACGCTCATGCACATGGAAGCAGAGGAATTTGTAAAAGAGTTCCTGGTGAACCGCATGCATGTGAGGTATCTGGCTGTGGGCCCTGATTTCAGATTCGGGCACGACAGGGCAGGTTCCCCCGAACTTTTGCGAAAAATGGGAGAAACTTACGGATTTACCGTTGACGTAGTAGAAAAATTAAAAGACGGCAGCCGGGAGATCAGCAGCACCTATGTGCGGGAAGAACTGGAAAAGGGAAATATGGAAAAGGTCAATGAGCTTCTGGGATATGTGTATTTTACCAGAGGTGAGATCGTGCACGGGCGGCAGCTTGGGCGTACCATAGGCGTCCCCACTGCCAACCTGATCCCTCCGGTCTGTAAGAAACTGCCGCCCAACGGTGTCTATATCACCCGTTCCCGCATTAGTGACAAAATATACCAGGGAATTACCAACGTAGGGTATAAGCCCACAGTTGCGGAACATTTTCTGGGTGTGGAGACATACCTTTTTGACTGTGACGAGGACTTGTACGGACAGGACGCAGAGGTGCGTTTTTACCGCTATTTGAGGCCGGAGAGAAAATTCGCCTCCCTTCAGGAATTAAAGGGACAATTGGATGTGGATGTCCAAAAAGGTCGAGATTTTTTCAAAGCGTTTGACAAATAATGATGGACAAACCTCAGATTTTCTATTATAGTTTATAACGAAATCTTTTTTACCAAGGAGATAAGAATGAACGTAGGAAACATTTTGACGCTGATAGGCGGTTTAGGGTTGTTCCTGTACGGCATGCGGGTGATGAGTGACAGCATTGAGAAGGCCGCGGGAGCAAAGATGCGTAGTTTTCTGGCTTTCTTTACAAAAAACAAGGTTGTGGGAATGCTGTTCGGTATGATTTTCTGTGCCATCATCCAGTCATCCAGCGCAACCACAGTAATGGTAGTCAGCTTTGTAAATGCAGGGCTTATGAATCTCTACCAGGCGGCAGGCGTGATCATGGGTGCCAATATCGGTACCACCATCACATCACAGCTTGTAGCTTTTAACCTTTCCCAGATTGCCCCGGTATTTTTGATGCTGGGCGTGATCATTGTCATGTTCTGCAAGAAGGAGAAGGTGAAAAAGGTAGGTGAGGTCATTCTGGGCTTTGGCGTGCTGTTCATGGGACTTTCACTCATGTCGGGAAGCATGGCGGGCCTGAAGGAATCACCATTTATCATCAGCCTGCTCTCCAATCTGAAAAATCCGTTTTTGGGTATTTTCATCGGATTTCTCATCACTGCCATTATCCAGAGCTCATCGGTAACGGTCAGCATACTGCTTTTGATGGCGCAGCAGGGTCTGCTTCCGCTGGGAATCTGCTTCTACATCATTTTGGGATGTAATATCGGTGCGTGTACTTCCGCACTGCTGGCAAGCCTCAATGGAAACAAAGACGCAAAACGCGCGGCGCTGATCCACTTTCTGTTCAACGTGATCGGTACAGTGATCATGGCGGTAATGCTTCTGCTGGGAGAGAGCTGGGTAGAGAATATGATCACCACACTTTCCGGAGGCAACATAGGACGGAGCGTGGCAAATGCCCACACCCTGTTCAAAGTTTTCCAGGTGTTGATTTTACTGCCGTTCTCCGGTGCCATTGTAAAGATGACCTATCTCTTCGTTCCCGGAAAGGACGAAGAGGCCACAGACGGCGGCTTCAAGCTGGAATACATAGGTCCCACCAATGTATTCTCACCCAGTACGGCTGTAGTGGAAGCTACAAAAGAGCTGGAGAGAATGGGTAATATGGCTATCACCAATTTAAACAGAGCGATGAATGCGCTGATCACAATGGATGAGGAGGAGATCGCAGAGGTCTACCGGGTGGAAAAACATATTGATTATATGAACCACGCCATCACGGATTATCTGATCGCCATCAACCAGAGCACGCTGCCCATTGATGATATCAAGAGCATCGGCGGCCTTTTCCATGTGGTGAACGATATTGAGAGAATCGGAGACCATGCGGAGAATGTGGCAGACGCAGCCATTGAGCGCAGGGAGAAAAATATCGAGTTCAGTCCGGCGGCCCAGAAGGAGCTGGCTGAAATGATGGACAAGGTTATAAGGATCATGACTTACTCCATGGACATGTTCTCCCATAACAGCCAGAAGCATCTCCAGGAGATCCTGGAGCTGGAGGACAGCATTGATGAGATGGAGAGACATCTCCAGGAGACCCATATACAGCGTCTTACCAGAAATGAATGTACACCCGACGCCAGCATGATCTATTCAGACCTGATTTCCGGTCTGGAGCGTGTGGCTGACCATGCAACAAACATTGCATTCTCCATTCTGGACGAAGAACCGGAAGAAGATAAGAGAATTGTAATGAAATCGTAATAAAATCGTAAAATACAGGCAATACTCTATAATACAATAAAAGATATGCTTTTATTGTCCTGAATACCAAAGAAAAAGCCTGCGGCAGAAGCGCCGCGGGCTTTTTGCGTCCGGCCCGGCAAAGTACGGCCGGAAGGAATGATGGTTTCTTTGAAAAGGAGTATTTTATGCAGAATTTTATGAAAAAAATCAGTTATACACTGGCAGGTACCGGTATGCTTCTGGCAGCAGTGCCAGTTATGGCAGAACCGGCAGAGAACGTTCCCACAGAGCAGTGTTGTGCCGTGGCAGATGTGGATAGCTGCCTGAATATCAGGGAGGGGGCAGGTACGGATGCTGCCATCATCGGCAAACTCCCCAAGGACGGGCTCTGTTATGTGGAGAGCACAGAGGGAGAATGGTCTTATATCAGCTCCGGGGAGATGACAGGGTATGTGTGCAACCTGTATCTGGACATGCTGGGCACCAATGAGGCGGATTATCTGGAGATGACAGGGCTTACAGAGCCGGTGCTGGCATATCCGGTGGATGACCCGGAGCCGGTGCCTGTTATCAACCCCTCGGACGTGCGCACGTCTTTGGTCAATTATGCCCTTCAGTTTGTGGGGAATCCCTATGTCTGGGGTGGGACAAGCCTGACAAACGGCGCGGACTGCTCCGGTTTTGTACAGACCCTTTACAATGATTTTGGCGTGGATATCCCCAGGGTGGCAGCAGACCAGGCAAACGCGGGACAGAGAATATCCGTGGAGGAAGCACTTCCCGGGGACCTGATCTTTTACTCGGAAAACGGGTATATTTATCATGTGGTCATGTACATCGGCGATGGACAGGTGGTCCATGCCAGCAGTTCCGCCACAGGCATAAAAGTGTCTGATCTGTACAGGGAACAGGCTGTCTGGGGCGTGCGTTTTTTCTGAAAATGCATCTTTACAACTACGGACTGTTATGCTATACTAAACCAGTATGAGCACAGCCCTGATTCAGGAATTGGAAACTCCGACCGTTTCTTAATCAGAGGCGATTATAAAAAAGAATATGGAGGAACATACAATGATTTCTAAAGAAAAGAAACAGGCTATCATGGCAGAATATGCAAGAACACCGGGCGACACAGGTTCACCGGAAGTGCAGGTTGCAGTTTTAACAGCAAGGATTGAGGAACTGACAGAGCACTTAAAGACAAACCACAAAGATCATCACTCCAGAAGAGGTCTTCTGAAAATGGTAGGTCAGAGACGTGGTTTACTTGCTTATCTGAAGAAAACTGATATTGAGAGATACCGTACTTTGATCGAGAAGTTAGGTCTTAGAAAATAATCAGTCAAACCTAGGGGCGGAGTATTCCGCCCCATTTTATCACGGCGAAGATACTGGAACCGAGACCACTGAAAAGGGTATTTCCTTACAGGGAAATGCATTTTTCAGTTGTTTCGGACAGCGCATCGCCGAAGAATGTAAAGGAGAAATAATATGTACAAGAGTTTTACCATGGAACTTGCAGGCAGAACCCTGACGGTTGACATTGACCGTGTGGCTAAGCAGGCAAACGGCGCAGCATTCATGCATTACGGAGACACCACCGTATTATCTACGGCGACAGCTTCTGACAAACCGAGAGAGGGAATTGATTTCTTCCCGCTGAGCGTTGAGTACGAAGAGAAATTATATGCAGTCGGAAAAATCCCGGGAGGATTTAACAAGAGAGAAGGAAAGGCCAGTGAGCATGCCATCCTGACTTCACGTGTCATTGACCGTCCTATGCGTCCTCTGTTCCCAAAGGATTACAGAAATGACGTTACCCTGAACAACATGGTAATGTCCGTAGACCCTGAGTGCAACCCTGAGGTCGTTGCTATGCTGGGTTCTTCTATCGCTACCTGTATTTCCGATATTCCTTTTGATGGTCCCTGTGCGGCAACCATGATCGGAATGATCGGCGGGGAACTGATCGTGAACCCCACACTGGCACAGAAAGATATCTCAGACCTGCAGCTTACCGTTGCATCCACAAGAGAAAAAGTGATCATGATCGAAGCCGGAGCCAACGAGATTCCGGAAGACAAGATGATCGAGGCAATTTTCCTGGCTCATGAAGTGAACCGTGAGATCATTGCATTTATAGATAAGATCGTGGCAGAATGCGGAAAAGAAAAACACACGTATGAGAGCTGTGCAGTTCCGGAAGAACTGTTTGCGGCGATCAAAGAGGTGGTGACACCGGAAGCCATGGAAGAAGCTGTGTTTACAGATGACAAGCAGACAAGAGAAGGCAACATCCGCGCGATCACAGAAAAGCTGGAAGAGGCTTTTGCTGAGAACGAAGAGTGGCTGGCACTGATTCCGGACGCTGTTTACCAGTACCAGAAAAAGACAGTCCGCAAGATGATCCTCAGAGACCATAAGCGTCCGGACGGCCGTGAGATCAGACAGATTCGTCCTCTGGCAGCAGAGACAGACCTGATTCCGCGCGTTCACGGTTCCGCTATGTTCACCCGCGGACAGACGCAGATCTGTACCATCACCACTCTGGCTCCTCTTTCCGAGGCACAGAGACTGGACGGACTGGATGAGTTTGAGACAAGCAAACGCTATATGCACCACTATAATTTCCCGTCCTATTCTGTAGGTGAGACAAAACCATCCAGAGGTCCGGGACGCCGTGAGATCGGTCATGGTGCTCTTGCTGAACGTGCGCTGGTACCGGTGCTTCCTGCAACAGAGGAGTTCCCGTATGCGATCCGTACCGTATCTGAGACTTTTGAGTCCAACGGTTCCACATCACAGGCAAGTATCTGTGCATCCACCATGTCCCTGATGGCAGCAGGTGTTCCCATTAAGAAACCGGTAGCCGGTATCTCCTGCGGTCTGGTGACAGGCGACACAGATGATGATTATATTGTTCTGACAGATATCCAGGGTCTTGAAGATTTCTTCGGAGATATGGACTTTAAGGTAGCCGGTACACATGACGGCATCACAGCGATCCAGATGGATATTAAGATCCACGGACTGACAAGACCGATCATTGAGGAGGCCATTGCCAGAACAAAAGAAGCCAGAGAGTACATCCTGACAGAAGTTATGGAAAAATGTATTCCGGCTCCGAGAGACCACGTGAATGAGTACGCACCGAAGATCATCCAGATCCAGATCGATCCGGAGAAGATTGGTGACGTGGTAGGCCAGAGAGGAAAAACAATCAACGCGATCATCGACGAGACAGGCGTTAAAATTGACATTGATGATACAGGTGCAGTTTCTGTCTGCGGCACAGACCAGAAGATGATGGATAAAGCACTTCACTATGTGAAGGTCATCACCACAGACTTCGTGGAAGGCCAGATCTATTCAGGCAAGGTGGTAAGCATCAAAGATTTTGGTGCATTCCTGGAATTTGCTCCGGGCAAAGAGGGTATGGTTCACATTTCCAAAATTGCCAAAGAGAGAATCAACCGCGTAGAGGATGTCCTGACACTTGGAGACAAGGTAAAGGTAATCTGCATGGGCAAGGACAAGATGGGAAGAATCAGCTTCAGCATCAAGGACGTGCCGAAGGACGCACAGTAATTCGTAAAAATATTGAGGGGAGAGCCAGGCAGCCTGTATCCGGACTGCCGGTCCTCTCCTTTTTTCATGAGAATAGAAACGGTTACGGCAGGAGGGAAGTTTCATGAGATATCATAACATCACAAAAGATGACATGCTGAACGGGGATGGCCTGCGGGTAGTCTTATGGGTATCCGGCTGTTCCCACTGCTGCAAGGACTGCCAGAATCCCATCACCTGGGACCCGGAAAGCGGTCTTGCATTTGATGAGGCAGCGAAAGAAGAGATTTTCGAGCAATTGGGTAAAAGTTACATATCCGGAATCACATTTTCCGGCGGGGACCCGCTGTATTTTCAGAACGAGCCGGAAGTGACGGCATTTGCAAAAGAGATCAGGGAAAAATATCCGGCCAAGACTATATGGCTTTACACCGGATACCTGTGGGAAGAACTACAGGGAAAAGAGATTCTGAGATACCTGGACGTGCTGGTGGACGGCAGGTTTGTGGCGGAGAAGAAGGATATTGCCCTGAAATGGAAAGGCAGTTCCAACCAGAGGGTGATTGATGTGCAGAGATCCCTGGAAGAGGGAAATGTGGTACTGCATGCAGATTAAAATAAAAAACATACAGGAGATGACTATGAGAAGAATTGCAAAATTTCATAAAGTGAGCAGAGAACAGTTTGCAGAGGGATGGAAAGACACCTTTGGTGAGGTGACAGAAGAGGAGATCAATACCGTATACGACAGCATAAAACTCCCAAAAAGAGCAACCGCAGGAAGTGCGGGCTATGATTTTTACAGCCCCCTCTCCTTTGAGCTGAAACCCGGTGAGACGGTGAAGATCCCTACCGGTGTGCGCGCGGAGATGGATGAGGGATGGGTCCTTAAATTGTATCCGAGAAGCGGACTGGGATTTAAATATCGTCTGCAGCTAAACAATACAGTTGGTATCATAGACAGCGATTATTTTCATTCAGACAATGAGGGTCATATTTTTGTGAAAATAACAAATGATTCCAATGAGGGAAAAACCGTATGCGTGGAAGCAGGTACCGGATTTGCGCAGGGAATCTTTGTGGAATACGGGATTACCGTGGATGACGACGTGTGTGAGATTCGAAACGGAGGATTTGGTAGTACAACCAAATAAATAGACTGAGTAGTTTACTCTATACCCCCTTAAGCAGACAAGATAAAGAACCAAAATCTGTTTAAGGGGGAGTTTTTATATATTGTATTATCAGAAAAATGTGATTTGGTTTTTGCCGTTTTGCTTTGCGCGGTACAGGGCATCGTCTGCATTTTTATAGATTTCCTCAATACTCCTCTTATCGTCACAGAACGTCACGCCGATACTGCAGGTCACATTTGACGGAGCCTTATTGCACTGTTTTACGCTTTTGACCTGTTCCAGTACCTGTTCCAGCCTTGCGGTAAGTGCATCCTGTGTATGAGTACCCGGAAGGAAAACCGCGAACTCGTCGCCTCCCAGACGTCCAACAATACCATCAGCGGCAAAAATATCCTTCAAAATACCGGCAATAGCCATCAGCACCAGGTCCCCTGCCGGATGGCCTTTGGTGTCATTGATGGATTTAAAATTGTCGATGTCCAGCATGACAAAAGCAGGAGTTCCTGTACTTAAGAGAAGAGAATCTGTGACAGAACGGATAAATGCGGCCTTGTTGAGAACGCCTGTCATCTCATCCCTGTCTGCTTTTTCAATCATCTCCAGCTCTCTTCGTTTACCGGCGTCAATGTCCTTTACGTACATGATGCCTTTTTTGTCGCCGGTCACTACATCTGTGATAAGCCGTACAGTGGTGACCATCCAGAGCACAGAGCTGTCAGGACACAGAAAGCGGTATTCGCAGCTCAGTTCTTTTTTTTCGGCTTCAAAAGCAGCCTTTATACTTGCCAGCGACAGGGTTTCCAGAAAATATGCCCGGTCTTCCGAGGCCACATACTGCGGCAGTTTATCACATATAAACTGCTCATAGGGAGTCTGCGGCTCCACAAAAGCGCATAAATCACCATTTAATTGGCATTTTTCAAAGACGTCCTTGGAAAAATTGATGATGTAGAAAGCTACAGTATCAGCCAGCACAGCCTGCCGGTACTGCTCCTCAGCCAGATATGCCTCCTCACCGATTTTTTCTTTCAGGCTCTGCAGGGTTTTTTCGGCAAATTTCAAGGGATATGCCTCTACACTCTCCTCTGTTACGATGGGAGAGGAGGCATGGAGGGCACAGATTTTCCAGTCTTTTCCTCTGCGGACTAAAGTCAGTGACTGCAGGAACTGACTGATGGACACGTTATTTTCCTTTTCAGCCCTGACAATGACCTTTGCACAGAGGTTGGCAAAACCCTCCTCGTGTATCAGAACATGAATCTGTTCAAAGGACAGAGAATGCTTTGTATCGGTATTATTTTTCAGGCCGGTGGTAAAGACCTGACGAACATCCTCTTTGGAAGTGACAAATCCCTGTTCTCCGATTCCGATGCCTATCAGAGTTTCATCCAGGCAGTTCAAGATTTTGTTCAGATCCAGGGAAACAAGACCTCCATCCTCATAATCATAGAACACCTGTATTATCTTTTCTCTATCCGTCATTGCATTCCCTTTCTTTTCAGGCCGGATAGGTAAGAATCCTGTGCAGCCTGCCCGGTTTTTATCGGGTCATACATAACATTTTCTTTTATTCTAATAGTTAAGATGGCATATGTCAAATAGGAAAGGGAAAGATTTAGTACAGCAGCGGCAGGAAACGGATTGCTGCTGTACATTCATGCGGTCATCCCCATGGATGTGCCGAATTTTTTAGACGGCTGCGGCATCAGAACAGATATCCGTTCATTACATAGCCAGTCCGCATGCAAAGGCAAGGGTCATGTATGTTTCTGCGCCTGAAAGCCCCCAGTCGGTCAGGTCCCGGGGCTGCCATGTGGGATTATCCAGGCTGTCTGCTCCATAGAAGAACTGGATGAGCGGCAGATTCCGGTATGCTGCGGCTGCCAGCAGGGCGGAATACTCCATCTCCACACCGATGCACCCGGCTTCTTTCCAGGCGGCTATCTCCTGGGGCGTCTCCCGGTATATAGCATCTGTTGTCCAGATTTTGCCGCAGGCGTAGGGAAATCCGTATTTTTCCATGCAGCTTTTTAAGACTTCCGTGGAATGGCTGTCAGGCTGCAGTTCCTCTGTGGGAGGAAGGTAGTGGTAGCTGGTCCCCTCATCGCGTATGACTCCTGTTGGTATGATAAGCCTGTTTTTTACGGCCTCATCATTCAGAATGCCGCAGCATCCGAAGAAAACAAATTTTTCAGCACCCATGGCTGCTGCCTCCTCAAAGCAGCTCACACATGCAGGTGCGCCTACCGGCGACATATAAAATGCGATTTCACTGCCGCCGTAAGGGATTTTATAGATGGGTATGGCTCCATTGGCTGTATACAGATGCGAAATGACTTCCACACCTTCCAGGGCAGCAAATTTTTCAATGATTATCCGGGAGTATGTGGATACGCAGATGTTCGGAAAACCGGATACGGGGGCAACGGTATCTGTCGGGTTGATAAATGCCCGGCCGGGGCGTTCTTTTCTGTAAAAGACTGTTTTCATTTCTTTTCCCTTTCTTTTAATAACAGAGATTTGATCTGGCTGGTAATGTTCTTCGGTATGGTCTCCTCTATTTCCATGAGCCTGCTGTACATGCGGACACCCTGGTAAGAAAAAACGATCAGGTCATAGACTGCTTCCGGGCTGACCGGAGAGAACTCACCTGTCTGTATCCCGTAACGGATGAGGGCAGTCCACATCTCCTTAGAGGCCTCATACTGCTGCTGTATGGAATTGCTGCTTTTCGATACAGAAGGGCCGCTGAAAAACTCGTAGATCGCAATGCTGAGAGAATGTTCCCGGTCAAGCATTTCCGTTTCATAGCGGTCCAGCACATGGAGCAGGATTTCCCGCGCAGGGACCTTTGCTTTTATTTTCTCTTCAAATTCGTTCTGCTGGTCTGCCATCAGTGTGTGGATGAGTTCCAGAAATATCTGGCTGGTGCTGTCATAGTGGCGGTACAGGCCCCCGCGGCTGAGCCCGGTTTTCTCGCAGATATCTTTCATAGTTACATCTTTGAAACCCTTTTCCGCAAAAAGCCGGAATGCGGCTTCACAGATAAAATGTTTTGTTTTTTCACCTTTTGTTCCCATTGGATATTACCTCATTTGCGACACGTGTGTTGCTTTTATTATGCGACATGCATGTCGCTTTGTCAATAAGGAAACAGAATATAATTACCGGGTTGCATTTCATGTGTATTTATGATAATATACTTTGGTAATCAAACTATTAGAAGATAAAAGTAAGCAGAAAGAAATTTCAGCTTTCAGATAATAAAAAGTCGGAGGATAGGATAATGATCGTTGAACCTAAGGTAAGGGAATTTATCTGTACAACAGCACATCCGGAAGGATGCCGGGAAAATGTGAAAAGGCAGATTGCATATGTGAAGGAAAAGGGCCAGGTATGCGGACCGAAAAAGGTACTGGTAATCGGTGCTTCCACAGGATATGGACTGGCAAGCAGAATTACGGCGGCTTTTGCATGTCAGGCAGCCACCATTGGAATCATGTTTGAAAAGCCTTCCAACGGCAAACGGACAGCAACGCCGGGCTGGTACAACACGGCAGCCTTTGAGGAGCTTGCACAGGAGGAAGGACTCTATGCAAAATCCATCAATGGAGACGCCTTCTCAGCGGAAGTAAAACAGCAGGCAATCGACATGATCCGGGCGGACCTGGGACAGGTGGACATGGTGATCTACAGCTTGGCGGCACCGAGAAGGACGACTGCGGACAACAAAACATGGTCCTCCACTCTGAAGACGACAACAGGTGCTTTCACGGAGAAGAGCCTGGATCTGAGAAACAATACAATTGTGACCAAGACAGTAGAGCCTGCAAATGAGGAGGAGCTGGAGGGCACCATCAAAGTTATGGGCGGTGAGGACTGGATGGACTGGATGGATGCCCTGACAGATGCCGGCGTGCTGGCTGACCATGCTGTGACAGTGGCGTACTCCTACATCGGACCGGAACTTACTTATCCCATCTATACAGAGGGAACCATCGGACAGGCCAAAAAGCATCTGACAGAGACAGCAGGCAGGATACACGAGAAACATCCGGGTATTCAGGCATATATTTCTGTGAACAAAGCCCTTGTGACACAGGCCAGTGCAGCTATTCCTATCGTGCCTCTTTATTTTGCCATTCTGTATAAGGTGATGAAGGAACAGGGCACACATGAGGGATGTATTGAACAGATTTCACGCCTGTTCCATGACAAACTTTTTGCTGCGGAGATTCCCACAGACCCACAGGGCCGTATCCGCATGGATGACTGGGAGCTGGCACCTCAGGTACAGGGCGCTGTCATGGACTGCTGGAAAGAAGTGAATACGGAGAATGTGGAGAAACTTTCTGATATCGAAGGATACTGGGAAGACTTCTACCATATGTTCGGTTTCCATTTGGACAATGTGGATTACAGCAGAGATGTGGAGATACAGGTGGAAATTCCGAGCTTGGTATAGGCTGGGCGTTCCCTTGGCACCCGGCAGCACGTTTCGTGCTGCACAGATATGGAGCAAGCTGCTCCATATCGCGCTGGCTGCCGCGGGAGTTACATGCCTATGGCCTGAAAAGGCCTTGTGGAAAATAACACTTGCTTTTTTCCGGATGATTTCATATACTTTATAACTAACAGCACCTGCAGTATGCAGCTCATGGACAACTCCTTTTCTATGGTGATTCAGCATTTGGGGACAGTGGTACTCTTTGTAAAGAGGATCCGCTTTGACCTGTTTTTTATTTCCTTATCTTATAAAAAAGTCTTATATGTCCTATTCAGGACGAAATTTCCCAAAATATAAAAAAATCATGGTAAAACCATTGCCTGCAAAATGATAATTTGCTATAGTATAAAAAAGAGATGCAGTCTGTCTGTGTATATTTACAAATGCAGCGAATGCAGTGCTATATAAGCGGATGTTTTTTCAGAGTGCCTGTAAGGAGGTACAGTGAAAAAATCCAGGCCGCCTGCTGTGCGTGAGAAGTTCCCGGCACATTCGGAACATGAGGACAAGGCCCTGAAGACCGCCGTGTCCTTCTTCGCCAGGGAACTGCTGCCCATGGCGGGTGTGAGACAGAAGGTCAGAAGGATAGCTCCTACAGAGAGTATCCATCTGGAACTGAAAAAATTTTATGAGGATTTAAACCTCATTATGGAGGATGATACCTGCGGTCATCTGGAGTTTCAGAGCAGGGATGGGGGAATCGAGGATATGAGACGGTTCCGGCTATATGAGAGTATTATCAGCTATCAGTATGGGATTGACGTTGTGACCTATGTTATATACAGCGGCAGTGTAAAACATCCTGTTACCAGCATGAAATGCGGTAAAAATACTTACAAAGTGGTTCCTGTGATGCTGTCTGACAGAGACGGAGACAAACTTTTGAAAAAGTTGGAGAAGAAACAGGGAGAGGGCAGGAAACTCTCAAGAAAAGATCTGGCAAAGCTTTCCCTGCTTCCGTTACTGGGAGGCGAGATATCCCAGAAAGACAGGATGGAACGGGCCTTTCGCCTAACGGCCAGCCAGGAGGTCACGCAGGAGGTTAAGAAGACAGAATCTATTTTGTACACACTGGCGGAAAAATTTCTGGAAAAAGAGGAATTGGAAGAAATTAAGGAGGTGTTGAGTATGACGTGGCTGTACAGTATGCTGACGGAAGATGCAGAAAGGGAAGGAGAACGAAAAGGTGAGAAAAGAGGTGAAAAAAGAGGTGAAAGGCGAGGAAAACAGATGGGACTGGAAAAAGCGGCGGTCAGTTTTCTTGATGTTCTGCCCCCGGAGGTAATAGCAGAAAAGCTGGATATCCCACTGGAGAGGATCAAAGAACTGAAATAGAAATCCATGCTGCGAATACCTGCCGCCACTACTCTTTTGCACGGTCAGCGCAGTAAATGCGCAGATCTGACTGAACAGTTACCAAAAACAACATAAAAAAGCCAGCCGGATTCTTCATGCGCTTTGCCGCAGTTATCTTTATCCAACTGCGCAAATTTCATGAAGTCCCGACTGGCTATACCATATCCCTGCTTCCGTACAATGAAAGCCTCATTTCTTTAAAAATCAGATTTATGCAAGGAACCCACAGGATTCATCACATCATTAACCCATCCTATCATTGACCATCCGCATCATTCCAGAAAACGAATCAGATTACCGCCCATCACATCATGCCACTCTTCCTCCGTAAGCCCGGCGTTTGACCGGATATCCTCCACAAACATGGAAAAATCCATCTCCCTGCATTTGGAGGGATAGAGCAGCAGCGGAAAATCACTTCCAAACAGCAGCCTTTTACTGCCGATCATGGAGATGACGGAGCGAAAACTGCGGATGTGGTACAACAGGGGATTGGCGGCTGTGTCATAGCAGACATTTTGGAATTTGCCCTGATATTTTGGGTTCATTTCATAGAAGGGAAGTCCGCCGCCCATGTGGGCCAGGATGAGCTTCAAATCAGGATATTTCTTCACCAGTCCGGGTATAGGGGCCAGACTGGTAAAGTCCCTGCCCGGATAGGCATGTCCCACCGGTTCCCCGCAGTGGATGCATACGGCAAGACCATAGTGCTGTGCGCATTCCAGAACATCTATAAAATCAGAATCCTCAAAATCATATCCATTTCCCCCGGGGCCAAGTTCGCCTATGCCGGTAAAGCCCAGCTTGGCACACCGTTCAATTTCGGCGATGGCTTTTTCCCGGAATTTGGGATTAATGGAAAGAAAGCCTTTCAGCCTCTTGGGATGGCGTTTCATCATATCAGCCATATAATCATTGTGCAGGGTCATGAGTCCCTCATCATTCCAATACCATCCCTGCATGACAAGGCCGTAAATACCGGCTTTGTCTGCGCATTCCAGAGCTTCCTCGGCGTTGGCCCAGGCCTCCTCGGTCCCCTTGCCGTTTTCCGGCTTCTTTGTGAGAAGGGCAAACCAGTTGTCCCTGGCAGCGTATTTCTCCCAGTTCTCATAGACCTCAGGGGGAAAGAGATGGACATGGCTGTCCCAGATCTTAAAATCATGCATGGCAGATCCTCCCCATGAAAAATATTTAATTACAGAACCCTGATCATTTTTCTTCCATATCCTGCTCGCTTGGAAGATTGGCGATAAATTCATGGAAGCTCTCAGCAGCAGCCATGTATTCATCCTCCCGCTCGATATTGGTCACCACAGGGTTGCCTTCCTCGTCCTCCGCATAGCGGAACAGATAAGTCTCTCCGGATGTACTTTTGCCATCCTTGTCAAGGGGAACAAGAGCAATGAACTCACCGAAGTCCTCCACCGGGAAAGTGGTGAGAACGGCACACTCCAGGACTGTGTTATCCTCCAGAGTCAGTTTGATGGTTGGGTTCGGAACCCTGGGAATAGAACCTTTGCCGGCGCTGGAGCAGTTGGAGCTGCAGGTAGCGCAGTCGCTGGGGTCGCAGCCGCCGATATTTGCTGTGAATGTTTCTTCACTCATATGTGTTACCTCTCTTCTTTTCTATCAGTATTCAAAATACGGCCAAGAACCGCATTTTGACTGCTTTCATACTATCAGATTAGGGAAAAGATTGCAACAGTTACGAATTGGCGATTGCAATTTTATGGGGTCACACGTATAATGAGAGTAGTCTTCAGAAGAAGACCAGTGTAACAGTAAGGTACCAAAGAGGGAGGAATCATTGTGAAGCGGGACACTTCCTATGTGATCAAGAGAGCAGAGCATTTTAAGTCCATTCTGACAGCAGAGGGATTCCTGGTGGGAATCGTAGCCGGACTTGTGGTCCTTTTATACCGGGTACTTCTGGAGTACGCGGGCAGGGGCATGAACGTTGTCCTTGCATATGGAAGAAAATATCCACTGGCTGCGGGAGGCTGGTTTGTTGTTTTATTCATTCTCGCCTGTGTTGTAGGGCGTCTTGTAAAATATGAGTCATTTATCTCCGGGAGCGGTATTCCCCAGGTGGAAGGAGAGATGGCAGGTAAATTAAATCAGGTCTGGTGGAGAGTGCTGCCTGCAAAATTTCTGGGCGGCTTTTTGTCACTCTTTGCGGGGCTGTCTCTGGGAAGAGAGGGTCCGTCCATCCAGATTGGGGCCATGGCAGGAAAGGCAGTATCAAAGGTACTGGACAGGAGCAAGACAGAAGAAAAATTCCTGCTCACCTGTGGCGCAAGTGCCGGACTTTCGGCTGCGTTCCATGCACCTCTGGCAGGTGTGATGTTTTCACTGGAGGAGATTCACAAGAACTTTTCTGTATCTGTGCTGGTGTCTGTCATGACAGCATCCATCACGGCAGATTACATATCCTCCAGATTTCTGGGATTCCGTTCTGTATTTCAGTTTGAGATAACAGGTTCTATTCCGGCAAAGTATTACGGACATATTATTGTGCTGGGGATCATTCTGGGACTGATGGGCGCCTTTTATAATAAGCTGACCCTGTTTGTGCAGTCCCTGTTTGGGAAAATCCGGGGGAAGAGGGCTGAGACGACCAGGCTTCTTATTCCCTTTCTGCTGGCCGGGGCGCTGGGCCTTATCATGCCTGAAATCCTGGGCAGCGGGCATAATATTATTGATATTATCACAGAGGGCAATGTGATGCTGAAGACCATCCTTCTGCTTTTTGTGATGAAGCTTTTATTTTCTGTCATTTCCTTTGGTTCCGGCGCGCCGGGAGGAATTTTCTTTCCGCTGCTGGTACTGGGGGCTTTGATCGGCGGGGCATACGGAACCTTTGCCGTGCAGTTTCTGGGACTTGATGCCCATTATCTGAACAATCTGATCATGCTGGCTATGGCCGGGTATTTTACTGCGATCGTGCGGGCGCCCATTACAGGTATTATCCTGATCTTTGAGATGACAGGCAGTGTCAGCCAGATGCTGTCCCTGTCCCTGGTGTCCATCGTGGCCTTTCTGGTGGCAACTGCGGTGAAATCGCAGCCTATTTATGAGAGCCTTCTGGAAAATCTGCTGAGAAAGCGGGGCGAGCCGGTGCCGGAGAAAACAGGTGAGAAGATTTTACAGGAATTTGTGGTCCGCCATAACTGTGAGCTGCAGAATAAAATGGTGCAGCAGATCGAATGGCCGAAAAACTGCCTTCTGGTGGCAGTGCAGAGAAACGGTGCAGAGCTGATTCCAAAGGGGCGCACCATATTGATGGCAAGTGATACCATTATCACCATGACAGATGAACAGGACGCGCCGGGAGTACATGACAGGATGGAGGCACTGTGTTCGGAACAAGAGAGATTGAAATGAGGTGAACAGCTTGACGAAGAGAATGGACGAGGCATCAAAGGAGATACAAGCTTTGCCAGTATATCCGGGCAAACCGGGAGTCATAAGGATGGAAAAGGGATATCAGTTTACTGTTTCTGTCCCGGATGGGGATGAGGCATTTCTTCTTCTGTACCATGCAGGGGAGAAAAAGCCGGTAAAGGAAATCCCTTTGTCAGAAGAAAAGAAGACAGGGAATTTGGTTTCTGTCTGCGTGACAGGCATTTCCCCTGATAGGTATGAGTATAATTACCGTATCGGAAATGAAGTGATACAGGATCCCTACGCGGTCTATCTTTCCGGTGCAGAAAAATTCGGACAGCCGCAGACAGAAGATACGGACATCATCCGGTGCGGGTTCCGGAATGAAAAGTACAGATGGCAGGATGATTCCTTTCAGCCCTGTTCCCTGTCGGATTCTATTATCTATAAGCTGCAGGTACGGGAATATACCATGCAGAAAAATTCCGGGGTCCGTTTAAAAGGAACCTTTAAGGGGCTGGAGCAGAAGATCGCATATCTGAAAGATATGGGTGTCACGGCAGTGCTTTTGATGCCGGCCTATGATTACAGGGAGATTGAGAGGAAGCGCAGCGCCGGAAGGCGGCCGGAACCTGCCTATGCTTATAAGGAAAGTGCGCCCGGTAAGATAAACTGCTGGGGGTATACAGGCGAGGCCTGCTATTTCGCTCCAAAGGCATCCTTCTGTGCCACAGACCGTCCGGTGCGGGAATTTTCACATCTGGTGGATACTTTGCACCAGGCAGGGATGGAGTGTCTGATGGAATTCTATTTTGACGGTTCTGTAAGTCCTTCGGTTATGCTGGATATTCTGCGTTACTGGAAGCTTAAGTACCATGTGGATGGATTTCATCTGATGGGGAGCGGCATCTGCCAGGAAGTCCTGGTAAGGGATGCGCTGCTTTCCAGAACAAAGCTCTTCTTTCACGATGTGGACGGCGGATATCTCTATCAGGGAAAAATACCGGCATTTAAAAATGTGGCGGAGTACAACGAAGGGTTTCTCTACTGTATGCGCCATCTGTTGAAAAGCGATGAGAACATGCTGGAGGATTTCATTTACCGGAACCGGAGAAATCCCAAAGAGACGGGAATCATCAATTACCTGGCGGACCAGGACGGCTTTACCATGATGGATATGGTGTCCTATGATGAGAAACATAATGAGGACAACGGTGAGGACAACAGGGACGGCATGGAGTACAACTGCAGCTGGAACTGTGGGGCAGAAGGTCCCACCAGGAAAAGAACAGTGCGGGAACTGCGGCTGCAGCAGCTTAAAAATGCGTTTTTGCTGCTTCTGCTGAGCCAGGGCACGCCTCTGATCTTTCAGGGGGATGAGTTCGGCAATTCCCAGAAGGGCAACAATAATGCCTGGTGCCAGGACAATGACATCGGATGGGTGGACTGGAGTGCGTTCAAATCCAACCGGGCACTCTATGAATTTGTTAAAGAAGCCATTGCCTTCAGAAAAAAATACTACATTCTGCATATGCAGGAAGAGTTAAAAGGAGTGGACTACAGGGCACTTGGCTATCCGGATCTGTCTTACCACGGAGCGCAGGCCTGGTATGCGCCCTGTGAGAGAAATCTGCGGCATCTGGGAATGATGTACTGCGGAGATTATGGGAAGCAGGAAAAAGAGTTTTTATTTGTAGCATATAACCTGCACTGGATGCCTCATGAATTTGCACTGCCCAATCTGCCGAAAGGGTCTGTATGGAAATTCGTGGCGAGCACCAGCAGGCAGGAAGGAAAGGTTTTTACAGAAGAAGAGGTAAAGACGGCAAAGCAGAAGGGGAAGGGTAAAAAAGCTGTGGAGGTGCCGTCGAGAACTATAGCAATATTAATCGGAAAGCAGGAAACAGCGTAATGCATATATGGGCACATTTCAAGACAATTACCAGCCATAAGCTGCTGGTCATGCGCTACTGTTTTAAAATAGGTCTGTACCGGCAGGGGCTGCTGCATGACCTGTCAAAATATTCCTGGACGGAATTTTCCGTTGGATGCAGGTATTATCAGGGAAACAGAAGTCCCAACAATGCGGAGCGGGAAGACACCGGGCTGTCCACATCCTGGATTCACCACTATGGAAGGAATAAGCATCATTTTGAGCACTGGGTGGACTACGGTGTGGACTGTGACACAGTCATTCAGGGTGTTCCCATGCCCAGGAAATACATTGCGGAGATGGTCATGGACCGGATCAGCGCTTCCAGGGTCTATAATCCGGGGACTTATACGGATCAGGCGCCTCTGGCCTATTTTCTGAAGAGCAGAGACAGACTTTGGTTTGTGCATGAGAAGACCAATGAGGACCTGGAATTTCTGCTGCGCATGCTGGCGGAAAAAGGGGAAAAGGAAACCCTCAGGTATATCAAAAAAGTATATTTGAAAACCACTTTCAGGGGAGAGAGTGTGTGATGCTGCAGTTCCCTTTCTGTAAAGGGCAGAGAAGGGACTGCAGGTGAAGAACAGTTACATAAACAGATAAGGGGTAAGGTGATCAAAATGAATCCGGCAGATATTTTAAACATTGTGACTTCCCAGTACGGGAATGTTGTGGAAAAGTATACGACGGGAATTATGCTGGCAGGGCTTATATTTGCACTGCTGAACTGTTTTATGGGCTATAAGCTCAGGAAAGTCTGGGGCAGTATCCTCGGGCTTGTGATCGGTGCCGCAGCGGGCGGTATTGCAGGGTATTATTTTCTGCACGAGGCAAAATATGTGGTGATCGCGGGACTTGCCGGAGCGGTGGTGCTGGGTGCGCTTGCATGGGTATTTTATAAACTTGGAATTTTCGTGCTGTGCGCAGGCCTTGTATATGCGCTGGCAAACTCTTTTTTCAGTGCGCCTACGGACACGGGCAGGATCATCTGTATTGCCATAGGAATCTTTGCGGCCACCATGGCTATCGGATATGAGGAGTATGTGATCATCGGCATCACGGGTATCTGCGGCGGTCTTGGCGCTATCAGGATCCTGTTTTCCATGACAGGCAAAGACGGCGGCGCGGGTACATGGCTGCTGGGTCTGATCCTGGCTTTTCTCGGAATCGCGGTGCAGGCAGCGCCTCTTCTTCGAAACAGGGAAAAAAAGCAGGGCAGCAAAGGCAGCAGCCGGGAACCGCTTTTCAACCGGAAGAAACGGAAGTTCAGCCTTCCCACGCTGCCGGGCAGGAAAAAGAAGACCAGGAAGAAAACGGTATATAAGACCACAGAGAAGAGCAGAAATAATACGGCCCAGAGCCGGACATCTTCCGGAACAGGAAGAAGCGGGGGCGGCAGCCGCAGCCAGACGCCGCGCAGCCAGACACCGCGCAGGCCGGCAGAGGAGCCGGGAGAGAAGACAAGAGAGATCCCCGATATGGCAAAGCTGCGGGAACAGGACTATAACCGCAGACCGGAGCCGGATAATGCCCCATACCGGGGTGTGGGAACGGGAATTGACCTGGATGATCTGAGCCGGGAGCTTTCCCAGGAAATACAGAAAATTTATAAAGAGGATGAATAGATACCGGGAGGCCGTTTGTGTAGTTGACAAACGGTCTCTTTCTTAGTATACTTTGAAAGAAAAGATTTGATAATCAAACTATTTGAAAGTTTAAATGAATTCCCGGATGTGATTCTGTGAAGTAATGATTCAGCAGGTCTGCGCATTTACTGCGCTGAACAGTTATCCGGTGAAAATATGATGGAATAAGAGGTAGGAAGAATATGGTAGCGAGGATAGTCGGAACAGGCAGTGCAGTTCCCGAAAATATTGTGACAAATGATGATCTGTCCAGGATCGTGGATACAAATGATGAGTGGATTTCCACACGGACCGGAATCCGGGAGAGAAGGATTGCAAAAGAGGAAAATACAACCATTCTGGCATGCCGCGCCGCCAAAAAGGCTTTGGAGAATGCGGGAATGGATGCCGCGGATGTGGAGCTGATCCTAGTGGCTACCTGTACACCGGATTCATTTTTCCCAAATACTGCCTGCCGGGTACAGAAGGAAATCGGTGCCTGGAACGCCGTTGGATTCGATTTAAGTGCAGCGTGTTCGGGGTTTGTATTTGCCTTAAGCACGGTTCAGGCGTATATAAAAAGCGGAGTTTACAAAAATGCGCTGATCATCGGAGCGGAAACTCTGTCAAAGCTCCTCAACTGGGAAGACAGAGGTACATGTGTGCTGTTTGGGGACGGGGCAGGGGCCGTCGTGGTAAAGGCTCATGAGACAGGATTCATGGATATGGTCCAGTGGTCAGACGGCAGAGGGGACAGTGTTCTTACTTGTGGTGCCCGCCAGATGAAGAACGTTCTGGTACCCGGTGCCCAGGAGGCGGATTATGTTGCCATGGAAGGACAGCCTGTTTTCAAATTTGCCGTAAAAAAGGTGCCGGAGTGTATTACACAGGTACTGGAAAAGACCGGGACAGAGAAAGAGGAGATCAGGTATTATGTTCTGCACCAGGCCAACAGCAGAATCATCCAGTCAGTTGCCAAAAGACTAAAGGAGGCGGAGGAAAAATTTCCCATAAATCTGGAACGTCACGGCAATACATCCGCCGCCAGTATTCCCATTTTGCTGGATGAGATGAACCGTGAAGGAAGGCTGCAAAAGGGGGACAAGATCATCCTGTCAGGATTCGGAGCTGGTCTGACCTGGGGAGCCGCGCTGCTTGAATGGTAAGCACTGTCCCGCGAAGCGTGCTGCCGGGCAAGCAGTGAGAGTAACGATTTCTGTTCCATAAAGTACAGGTATTGTGGTAAGATATAAGCATACAGGCAAAGGAAAAGGAAAAACGGAGGAGGATTTATGAAATTACTGATAAAACAGAGGGTATTTTCCTGGACAGACACCTATGATGTGTACGATGAATACGGTAACCCGAAGTATTTTGTCAAAGGAGAGTTTCTGTCTATTGGCCATAAGATACACATTTACCGTCACGATACCGGTGAGGAAGTAGGCATGGTGAAAGAAAAACTGATGACTGTCATGCCCCGGTTTGAGCTGATTGCAGGGGGCAGGGCTCTGGGGAGTATCCAAAAACGCTTTGCATTGTTTAAGCCCAAATATGAGATCGACTATAATGACTGGAGAGTGGAAGGCGATTTTCTGGAATGGGATTACGATGTCTATCAGGAATGCTGCCCGATCATGCATATCAGGAAAGAGCCCTTTCACTGGGGGGACACGTATGTGATCGACTATGCCTGCCAGGACGATGAGCTGATCGGCCTGCTGACGGTGATCGCCATTGACGCGGCAAACTGCAGTGATGGAAACCGGTAGACACGGCAGAAACAGGACAGGGAGAAAATATTTGGAAAATAACAGCAGCAGGAAACTGATTGAGTATATAAAACAAAAACCGCAGATATATGAAGCCAGCTCCTCCGCTTTCTGGGATGATGAGAATATTTCCGGATATATGCTGGAGGCGCACTTGGACCCGGATGCGGAAGGCGCAACCAGGAAGCATGAATTTATACAAAGATCCGCGGACTGGATTGCAGAGCGCTGCGGGGGAGGAGCGGGAAAGAAGCTTCTGGACCTGGGATGCGGACCGGGACTCTATGCAGAGCTGTTTGATGACAGGGGATTTCAGGTGACAGGTCTTGATTTTTCCAGACGGTCCGTCCAATACGCCAGAGAACATGCTGCCGGGACAAAGAGGGACATCCGGTATGAATATAAGAATTATCTGGATATGGATGAGGAGAATGCATTTGATGTCATAACTTTGATCTATTGTGATTTCGGTGTACTGCCTCCAAAGGACAGGAGGATTCTGCTGGGGAAAATAAAAAAGGCACTGAAACAGGGTGGAATCCTTATTCTTGACGGATTTACCCGTGCTCTGCCTTTTGAAGAACTGGAGACGGTTCAGTATCAGGATAAGGGATTCTGGTCAGCCGGACCTCATGTGGTCATTCAGCGCAATTACAGATATCCCGAGACAGATAACACTCTGGAGCAGTATCTGGTAATCACAGAGGAGGACTGCCACTGTTATAATCTTTGGAACCAGCGGTACACCAGGGAAACCTTAAAAAAGGAAATAGAGCGTGCAGGGCTGTGCTGCACGGAATTTTATGATAATGTGGCAGGAAAGGCGTTTACAGGCCGGGATACGACAATCTGTGCTGTCGCAGAGAAACAGGCGGAGGGATAAGCGGCGGACATGTATTTTATGCGGCGGTGTCCTCCGGATTCAGAATACAGCGGGTGAGAAATGCGGAACAAAATAAAAGTGCCTCATATGGAAAACCGGAAATTTACAGGCTTCCATATGGGGCACTTTTATTTTTTAAAGAATCAGCAGACGGATTTCATCATTTCATATGCGCCGTCGCGCTGGATCTTGTTCAGCATATCTGTGACAGCGGCTTCAAATCCGGGTATAGAGCACAGATCCATATCCCAGAGTGCTTCATTGCCACAGACCGCGTGCACGTATTCCTCTGTGGTATCATCCTTATGTGCTGCAAAAAAGGAGAGAACATTTCTGTCGTCCGACACAGTATAAGCACCACCGTCCGGACGTACGGCAGCAAGACCCGCGTCTGTCAGTTCCTTCCCCCGGTAAAACGCCAGATAGAAGGCAAAGGAGGCTGTGAGACAGAGCGGCAGTTTTCCTGTCCTGTCCATATACGCCTTCAGGGACGGCAGGACCCTGGCTTTCCATTTGGAGGTGGAATTCAGGCAGATGGACAGCAGTGCATGGTCGATAAACGGGTTTTTAAAACGCTCTGTGACGGCGGAGGCGAAACTCTCCAGCTCCTCTTTGGGAAGAGACAGGGTGGGGATGATCTCCTCATGGACTGCTTTATTCATAAAGCCGCAGACTACATCATCCTCCATACAGTCCCGCACGATATCGAACCCGGCCAGATATGCCCCCATGACCATGGAGGTATGAGCGCCGTTTAAGATTCGGACCTTGCGCTCCTTGTATGGTTTGTGGTCATCTGTGATGAGGACCGGAAGTCCGGCCTTCTCAAATGGAAGTTCCTGTTTTAAAGCAGCAGGTCCCTCAATGACCCAGAAGGCAAAGACTTCACCGGTATCCATGGCGGCGTCCAGATAGCCGTTTTCCTCATTCAGCGCATCCGCTTCCCCTTTGGGAAAGCCGGTGACAATGCGGTCCACAAGCGTGGAGCAGAACATGTTCTCCTCCTCCAGCCATGTAAGGAAGCCTTCCTCCAGATCCCACTGTGCGGCATACGAAAGCACACATTTTTTCAGCTCTTTTCCGTTTTCCGCAATAAGCTCACAGGGAAGAATAACGAATCCCTTTCCTTTTTCGCTGCCGAAGACTTCATAACGGCGGTAGAGAAACTGGGTCAGCTTGCCCGGAAAGCTGGAGGCCGGTCTGTCCTGAAACCTGCAGGCAGGGTCGTATACGATTCCGGCCTCGGTGGTGTTGCAGGTGATAAAGCGCAGATCAGGATTTTCGGCGCAGGCCATGACCGCGTCGTAATCTTCATAGGCATTCAGGCAGCGGCTGACACAGGAGATGACACGCTTGTCACTGACCTTTCTTCCGTTTTCAAAGCCGCGCAGATATAAGGTGTAAAGCCCTTCCTGGGTGTTCAGGTCATCAGCCAGGCTGTGGCCGGGGCGTTTTGGCCGGGGCTGGACAAGAACTGCCTTGCCGTTGAAACCTGTCTTTTCATTCAACATATCAATAAAATGGTCTGTAAAGGCACGCATAAAATTTCCTTCCCCAAATTGGAGGACACGTTCGGGAGCCTCCCGGAGAAGATAGCCTTTGTAATTCTGTTCTTTTAATATCTGATAACTGAGTTTTTCCATGATTTTTATTCCCCTGTTGTTATATTTACATTACCATCCACAGGCGCTGTCACGCGAAATGTGTTAAAGCGTAACACCCTGTTTGAAAATAGCCATGTCATGAAAACCGGCTTTCTCTGCTTTGACTTTCTCACCGGAAGCGACCTGCAGCACATACTCAAAAAGCTGACTGCTCAGCTCCTCTAAGGGCACACCCTCTGTCATGGGACCGCAGTTGAAGTCGATCCAGTTTTTTTTCTTCTCATAGAGGGCAGTATTGCTGGAGATTTTCACGGTGGGCACAGGGGAGGCGAAAGGGGTGCCTCTTCCTGTGGTGAACAGGACAATATGGGCGCCTGATGCAGCCAGGGCTGTGGAGGCCACCAGATCATTGCCCGGGGCGCTGAGCAGGTTCAGACCCTTTTCCTTTACCGGTTCCCCGTAGGCGAGAACACCTTTTACAGGCGCGCTGCCTGATTTTTGTGTGCATCCCATGGATTTGTCTTCCAGCGTGGAGATCCCTCCCTTTTTATTGCCGGGGGACGGGTTTTCATAGATGGTCTGGTTGTGGCTTTTGAAATAATTTTTAAAGTCATTGATTAGTTCAACGGTCCTGTCAAACAGCGCTTCATTGGCGCAGCGATTCATAAGCAGTGTCTCCGCGCCGAACATTTCCGGTACCTCGGTGAGGATCGTAGTGCCTCCTTTGGAGATGAGCAGGTCTGAGAAACCGCCCACGGTCGGGTTGGCTGTGATGCCGGACAGACCGTCGCTGCCGCCGCATTTCATGCCGATGACAAGTTCCCTGCAGCTTATGGGTTCTCTTGAAAAACTGCCTGCATATTCTGCAAGTTCCCGGATGACGGCAAGCCCGTCGCGGATCTCATCCTCAGATTCCTGTGCCACCAGGAAACGAACTCTTTTGGGATCGTAGGAACCGATATATCGCTTCAGTTCCTCTATATTGCTGTTCTCACACCCCAGGCCCAATACAAGGACGCCCCCTGCATTGGGGTGGTTGATCAAGTCTGCCAGTATCCTGCGTGTGTGTTCCTGATCCTCCCCCATCTGGGAACATCCGTAGGGATGAGGAAAGGCTGCGATGTCATCAATGGTGCCGGTCTTATAGATCTGTGCCTGTTTTTCAATGGCTTCTGCCACGTTGTTGACGCAGCCGACGGTTGGAATGATCCAGATTTCATTGCGGACACCGGCCTGGCCATTGCTTCTTCTGTACCCGTGAAAGAAGCGCTCCTCAGTGGGGGCAAGCTCTGCCGCATCCTTATGATAAGTATAGGTAAGAAGATCTCCCAGGCCTGTTTTCATATTATGGGTATGAATCCAGGAGCCTTGGGCGATGTCCTCCCTGGCCTGTCCGATGGGAGAGCCGTACTTTATAACTGCCTCCCCTGCCCGGATGTCCTTCAGGGCAAACTTGTGACCCTGGGGGATATCTTCTGATAACAGGATTTCCTTGTGATCCAAATGGACAGAGGTGCCTGCTGCAAGCGGAGCAAGCGCTACGGCAACACTGTCATCCGGATGAATCTTCAGATAAGTCTGCATGGGAATATTCATCCTCCTTTATAAAATGCGATTCCATATAATAGCTAAGTATGAAATGTAAGGGCTTACACTAAATCTACAACTTGGTGGGGAGTTCGTCAACATGAATTTTAAAAATTGGACAAAAAACAAGAATTTTATTAATGTTTCACAAAAATAAAAGAGAAAACTTGTGAAAAATATCGCGGCAAAAAGAATTGCTTTTTTGTTTTCCTGTCTGTATAATGAAAAATAAAGTGTAAGGGCTTACACTTCCACAGCGAAAGGAACGTGGGATTATGAACATATACGATATCGCGAAGCTTGCAGGGGTTTCCATTGCCACCGTATCACGAGTGGTCAATGACAGCCCAAAGGTGAGTGAAAAGACAAAAGAAAAGGTACGGGCAGTCATGGCAGCAAATGACTATATACCCAATGTATTTGCCAGGGGCATGAGCCTGAACTCCATGAAGACAGTGGGAATCATCTGTCCAAGTGTTTCAGACCATTATATGGCATCTGCTGTGGCATATCTGGAGAAGAACCTGAGAAATTACGGTTATGACTGCATTTTATACTGCAGCGGATATGAGCAGGAGGATAAGGAGATCTCTGTGCAGATGATTCTGCAGAAACGCATTGACGCGCTGCTTTTAGTGGGCTCCTGCTACGCGGGGGACAAGGAGTACGGGGAAGACATTACTTATATTAAGAAGGCTTCCGAAGAGATCCCCGTGTTTATTATGAACGGTTTCATTGACGGGGAGAATATCTACTGTATGCTCACAGATGACTACCAGTCCGTGTTTGATGCCGTTTCCGCTATGATCGCCTCAGGCAGAAAGCAGATCCTGTTTCTCAGTGATTCTTATTCATACAGTGCCATGCATAAGCTGCAGGGGTATGAGGATGCCCTGAAGGCTGCAGGCATTCCGGTGTTCGGGGAGCGCAAGGTCTACATCAAAAATGAGATCCATCTGGTGCGGGATATTCTGCTGGCCAGAAGAGATCTGGTGTTTGACGGTGTCATTGCCACAGATGACGGTCTGGCAGTGGGCGCAGTAAAATACGCCAAGGCAAAGAAGCTGTCCGTACCGCAGGATATCAGTATTATAGGTTACAATAATTCAGAACTTTCCATTGGATGTGAGCCGGAGCTGACATCCATAGACGGCAGGGGTGACTTGCTGTGCAAGATGACAATTGACTCCCTGATGGAGGTCTTAAAAGGAGAAAGCGTGGAGCACAGAAAATATGTGCGGTGCCGTCTGGAAAAACGGTGCACCACAGATTTTTGATAAAAAGCCCATCGCCAAAGGCGGTTTTAAAATTTCCGCATAAACGTAGCGGAAAAAGAGTGAAAGGAAAAGAATCATGAGAGGATTAAAGAAAGCCTTTATACTTGCTTTATGTGTCACTGCAGTTCTGGGACTTGGCGGCTGTTCTTCCATTAAAAGTGAGAAGAGAATCGTTCGGATTTCCCATGCCCAGTCTGAGACACATCCGGAGCATCTGGGACTTTTAAAATTTAAGGAATATGTGGAGGAGAATCTGGGAGACAAATATGAGGTTCAGATTTTTCCAAATGAGATACTGGGTTCCGCACAGAAGGCCATAGAGCTGACGCAGACAGGAGCCATTGACTTTGTTGTGGCGGGCACAGCCAACCTGGAGACTTTTGCAGATATATATGAGGTGTTCAGCATGCCGTATCTGTTTACTTCCGAGGAAGCCTATCATGAGGTGATGGGCGATACGGACTATATGAATCAGGTATATGCGTCCACGGACGAGGCAGGTTTCCGGGTACTGACCTGGTACAATGCGGGAACCAGAAGCTTTTACGCAAAAAAACCGATTCATACACCGGAGGATCTAAAGGGCCTGAAAATCCGTGTACAGCAGAGTCCGGCCAGTGTAAACATGGTAAAAGCTTTCGGCGCGGCTGCCTCCCCTATGAGTTTCGGCGAGGTTTACACCGCCATACAGCAGGGTGTCATTGACGGTGCGGAGAACAATGAGCTTGCCCTTACCAATAACAAACACGGGGAAGTGGCAAAATACTACTCTTACAACAAGCACCAGATGGTGCCGGATATGCTGATCGGAAACCTGAAATTTTTAAACGGACTGAGCAGTGAAGAACGTGAAGTATTTGAACAGGCTGCCCTTCTGTCCACAGAGGTGGAGATGGAAGAGTGGGACAAGCAGGTGGAAGAGGCAAAAGATATTGCGCAGAACCAGATGGGTGTGGAGTTCATTGACGTGGATGTGCAGGCATTTAAGGACAAGGTGTCCAATGTGCAGCAGGATATGCTGGATGATAACCCGGACATTCAGGAATTGTATGACCATATCCAGAAAATCAATGAGAAATACGCAAAGGAGGAAGAGTAAATGAAAGCCTTACACTCAATCCGAAAAGTTATCAATACGATCTTAAGCTCTGCCTGTGCTGTTATTTTTGCGTTTATGGTATGCATCGGAACCTATCAAATCGTGATCCGTTACTTCTTCAACAGTCCCAGCACCGTTTCCGAGGAGCTTCTAACCTACAGCTTTACCTGGATGGCGCTGCTTGCCTCCGCTTATGTGTTTGGTAAAAGAGACCATATGCGTATGGGATTTTTAGCAGATAAGATCACAGGGACAAAAAGAAAAGTCCTGGAGATCGTAATCGAAATCCTGATTATGATCCTGGCCGGAAGTGTTATGATTTACGGCGGAGCTACGATCATGAACCTTACCATGACCCAGAAGACGGCTTCCCTGGGAATCCCCATGGGTATCATCTACACGGTCGTACCGCTTTCCGGCGTGCTCATTGTTCTGTACTCCATTTTCAATATTGTGGATCTGTGCAGTGGATATGAGCAGGAGCACCGGGAAGTGAAAGAATAATCTGAGGAAAAGGAGTTTCGATTATGAATACAGCATTAGTTTCAGGATTGATCATATTGGTTCTGCTGGTCATCATGCTGCTGGCAGGTGTGCCCATTGCAGTAGCGCTGGGAATCTCTTCCGTATGCGCCATTCTGCCGGTTATGGATACAAGTGTTGCGGTTCTCACCGGCGCGCAGAGGATTTTTTCCGGTATTTCCGTGTTCAGTCTTCTTGCCATACCGTTTTTCATTCTGGCCGGAAATATCATGAATAAGGGCGGCATCGCGGTCCGTCTGATCAATCTGGCAAAGCTCATCACAGGACGTGCACCCGGTGCGCTGGCCCAGACAAATGTCATTGCAAACATGCTTTTCGGAGCCATCTCCGGTTCCGGTACAGCGGCAGCCTCAGCCCTGGGGGCCATCATCGGCCCGATTGAGAAGGATGAGGGATATGACCCTAACTTCTCCGCGGCTGCCAATATTGCCACTGCCCCAACCGGGCTTTTGATTCCGCCAAGCAATGTTATGATCACCTTCTCCCTGGTCAGCGGCGGGACTTCTGTGGCAGCGCTCTTTATGGCGGGCTACATACCCGGGATTTTGTGGGGACTGGCATGTATGCTGGTGATCTATTTCATTGCAAAGAAAAAAGGATACCGGGCAAAAACAAAATTTACATTTAAAGAAGCTATGAAAATTGTTTTACAGGCTCTGCCGTGTCTGCTGCTTATCATTATTGTGATCGGCGGTATCATCGGCGGTATCTTCACAGCCACAGAGGGGTCTGTGGTGGCGGTTGTATATAGTCTTGTTTTATCTCTGTTCTTTTACCGTTCCATCAGCTTGAAGGACTTGCCCAAGATTTTCAAGGAAAGCGCTGAGATGACAGGTATTATTATTTTCCTGATCGGTGTTTCCAGTATTATGTCATGGGTTATGGCATTTACCAATATCCCCACAGCCGTTTCCAATGGTTTGCTGGCCATCAGCAGCAACAAGATCGTTATCTTCCTGCTGATCAATGTGATTCTGCTGATTGTAGGAACTTTCATGGATATGACACCTGCCTGCCTGATCTTCACACCGATTTTCCTTCCGGTGTGTACGGCGCTTGGCATGAATCCTATCCATTTTGGTATCATGCTGATCTTCAACCTCTGTATCGGAACCATCACACCGCCTGTGGGCACCACACTGTTTGTGGGCGTCAAGGTGGGAAAGGTGAAGATAGAGACGGTGTTCAGACAGCTTTTGATCTATTTTGCAGCGATCTTCGTTGTACTTATGCTGGTAACTTATATCCCGCAGCTCAGTCTCTGGCTGCCAAGTCTGATGGGATATGTGTAAAATAAAAGGAGGTAATGTTTTATGAAACAGTTTATGGACAAAGATTTTCTATTGAGCACCCCCACCGCACAGGAATTATATCATGACTTTGCGGCAAAGGTGCCGGTTCTTGACTACCACTGCCACATCAATCCGCAGGAGATCGCAGAGGACAGAAAGTTTGAGAACATCACACAGGTATGGCTGGGCGGAGACCATTACAAATGGCGCCAGATGCGTTCCAATGGTGTGGAGGAGCGTTATATCACCGGAGACGCACCGGACAGAGAAAAATTCCAGAAATGGGCGGAGACACTGGAGAAAGCCATCGGCAATCCTCTGTTTCACTGGAGTCATCTGGAGCTGCAGCGGTATTTCGGATATACAGGTGTGTTAAACGGGGATACTGCGGAGGAAGTATGGAATTTGTGTAATGCAAAGCTTCAGGAGGCTTCCATGAGTGCAAGAAATCTGATCCTCCAGTCAAATGTTACGCTGATCTGCACCACCGACGATCCGGCAGATGACCTGAAATGGCACAAAATGCTGGCAGAAGATGAGAGTTTCCCGGTACAGGTACTTCCTGCATGGAGACCGGATAAGGCCATGAATCTGGAAAAACCGGATTACGGTCAGTATCTGGAGACACTGGCAGAGGCGGCTAATATGGATATCCAGTCTTTTGAGGACTTGAAAGCAGCGCTGAAGTCCAGAATGGCATTTTTCAATGAGATGGGCTGCCGGGCGTCAGATCATGGGCTGGAGTATGTCATGTATGTTCCGGCTTCTGATGAGGAGGTTGAGGCTGTCTTCCAGAAGCGGTTGAATGAGGAGACGGTTACCAGGGAGGAAGAGCTGAAGTTTAAGACAGCGTTCATGCTTTTTGTTGCCGGGGAATATGCGAAGATGGGCTGGGCTATGCAGCTCCACTATGGATGTAAGCGTGATAATAATACGGATATGTTTGAAAAACTGGGGCCGGATACAGGGTATGACTGTATCAATAATTATGCGCCGTCAGGTCAGATCGCAGATTATTTAAATGCGCTGAATGCAGAGGGAAATCTTCCGAAAACGGTGATTTACAGTTTGAATCCCAATGATGATGAGGCAATTGGAACAATCATCGGGTGTTTCCAGAATTCAGATGCTGTGGGAAAGATTCAGCAGGGGTCTGCATGGTGGTTCAATGACCATAAGACAGGGATGACAAAGCAGATGACATCTCTTGCAAACTTAGGTCTGCTGGGGAACTTTATCGGAATGCTGACGGATTCCAGAAGTTTTCTTTCTTATCCGAGGCATGAGTATTTTAGAAGGATACTTTGTGAGATGATCGGTAATTGGGTGGAAAATGGAGAGTATCCTAAGGATATGAAGATGCTGGAGAGGATTGTGAAGGGGATTTCTTATAATAATGCGGTGCGTTATTTTGGGTTTGAACTGGAAATGAAATAGAGATAGGGGAAAAGAGTCTGTGTGGAAGTTGCATGCGGGCTCTTTTTTTTGTGGCAAAGGGGACGGGATGAGGCGGTGTGCAGCCGGGGACGGCGGGCGGGGGTCTGTTTGTGTCCGCTCGACGTTCCAGGACTGTGAACTAACCTCCAACTGCAACTAAGACGCTCGCCGGAGGGCTCGCGCCGAAGTTTCCGTAGGAGGTGGATTTCACAGACCCTTCCACTTAACCTCGCTGACACAAACAGACCCCCGCCCGCCGTCCCCGGCTGCACACCGCCTCATCCCTGGTTTTCTCAGGGCAGACTTATGGATTAGATATTATTTGGGTAATAATGAGGTCTGTTAGTTTGAAAATTTTGGATTTACGTATGGATTCTAAAGATTTTTCTTGAATTATATGTAAAAATAGGTGAGTTAGCGGTGAAAATTTCTTGGATTACATACGAAAGGTAAGAGGGGATTTCAAATTATCCGTAAAGAGAAGAAAAACCACGGCGAAACACCTTAAAATTACCTACAAAAGCCAAATGATGCTTTCAAATTATCTGTAAAGAGAGGAAAAACCACGGCGAAACACCTTAAAATTACCTACAAAAGCCAAATGCTACTTTCAAATTATCTGTAAAGAGAGGAAAAACCACGGCGAAACATCTTAAAATTACCTACAAAAGTCAAATGCTACTTTCAAATTATCCGTAAAGAGAGGAAAAACCATGACGAGGCATCTAAAAACTACCAACGAAAGCTAAACATCTTTTTCCAATTATCTGTAAAGCAGGAAAAATCTGTGTTCATCCTTTGTTACCAACTGTAAAATAAAGAAAATCTGCAGTCATAATATGTGCCGGTTCTGTATATCACCAGGTGTTTTCATTCTGCAGACATGAAAAAGCAAGGCAGCCAGCCATGGTATGAAGCAGAATGTACCATATCGGTACTGCGTAAATCATATTACTTGGCACGGAATGTTCTGGGGACAGGGGAGGATGAAAGAAAGGAAAAACGGCGATTTTTGTATGGAAGATTGTAGCTTATTGTGTTAAAATAAACCGAAAAGGAATTTAGAGAGGAGAAATATTGTGGAAAATCGAAGAATTATCCAGGTGGAAGAGAAAGTTCCGCCAAAGCTTCTGATACCGCTCAGTATTCAGCATATGTTTGCCATGTTCGGGGCGTCTGTGTTGGTTCCGTTTTTGTTTGGAATCAATCCGGCGGTGGTTCTGTTTATGAACGGTGTGGGGACGCTGTTGTTTATACTGATCACTAAGGGGAAGGCGCCGGCCTATCTGGGGTCCAGTTTTGCTTTTATTGCGCCGGCCAGTATTGTGATCAGTAAGTTTGGATATGCCTATGCGCTTGGCGGGTTCGTGGCAGTGGGATTTTTGGGGTGCATCCTGTCTTTCATTATTTATAAGTTTGGGTCGGATTGGATCGATATTGTGCTTCCTCCGGCAGCTATGGGGCCGGTTGTGGCGCTTATCGGTCTGGAGCTTTCTTCTACGGCGGCCAGTAATGCGGGGATGCTGGATGAGGTGGTCAATCCGAAGAATGCCATTGTGTTTTTGGTGACGCTTGGTGTCGCTGTGATCGGGTCGGTGGTGTTTCGGAAATTTTTGTCCGTGATTCCTATTCTGATCGCTATTCTGGCAGGATATGCGGCAGCACTTCTCTGCGGGATCGTGGATTTTACGGAGGTGGCGAATGCCTCAATTTTTGCACTGCCGAATTTCTCTGCGCCGAAATTTAATCTGCAGGCAATCCTGATCATTCTGCCGGTTATTCTGGTCATCGCCTCAGAGCATATTGGACATCAGATCGTAACAGGGAAGATTGTAGGAAGGGACCTGATCAAGGATCCGGGTCTGCACCGTTCTCTTTTTGCGGATAATTTTTCTACTATGATCTCCGGGTTTATCGGTTCTGTGCCGACTACCACTTACGGAGAGAATATTGGGGTTATGGCTGTGACAAGGGTTTACAGTGTGTATGTGATCGGCGGGGCAGCGGTGCTTTCGATTATCTGCTCTTTTGTAGGTAAATTGTCAGCCCTTATCAGTACCATTCCGGGACCGGTCATCGGGGGAATCTCCTTCCTTCTGTATGGTATGATCGGTACTTCCGGTATCCGTATTCTGGTGGACGGACGCGTGGATTACGGACGTTCCAGGAACCTGGCACTGACCTCGGTTATTTTTGTGACCGGGTTGTCGGGAATTTCGGTGAAATTTGGACAGATTGAATTGAAGGGTATGGTTTTGGCCTGTGTAGTGGGTATGCTTTTAAGCCTGCTGTTTTATGTACTGGACAGATTTAAACTGACCAATGATTTGGAAGAAGAGTAAGAGAAGAGATGAAAGAAGGGGGCTGTCGGAAAGCAGTCCCCTTTTTTCGTCCGCCAAAGAAAATCAGGGTTGTATGCTGCGTTCAAAGAAAGAGATAGCAATACCTCCGGACATATATTCTTTTGTTATTTTGAAATTGAATTTTTTATAAAAATAGTGATTCTGTGTTTTATCGGAAGGTGTCTCCAACGCCCAGTGTCTGGCGTTGGGATATTTTTTATCAAGAAAACGCATGGCTGTCTGTCCAATGCCTTTGTTGGCGTATTTGGGTATGACACAGAGAGCGCCAAGATAGTAGGACTCATCCCCATCCGGCCTGACAGAGACTGCGCCAACAATGGCGCCATCAGCGATTATCTTATATACATCACGTTTTTGTAAGTTATCCAGAATGTCATTTTCTGTTTTGTTATATCCCGGGCATTCCCCGTACTTTAAATAGTCGCTGTAAAAACTCATATTATAAACTTCGGCAAGCCTTTTAGCGTCGCTGCGGCATGCTTTTTCTATTTTAATTATCATGGGATAACTCCTTTTGGCTGTAATGGATTATGGATTGATTACTCTATTTTAAACATTTGGTACATAAGTGTCAATTATTTTGAAGCAGCAGGGCAGCAATCAGAAGACAGGTGGCAATTACGGCCGCATTTATCCTGACAGGTGCAGCATGAAAATGGATGTAAGAACAGGAATATACGGCCTTGACTCTCACATAATGTCATCGTTTATACTTATTAAAAAGAGAAACTGAAGTAAAAAGGGGAGGGACATGTTTACAATGTGCAAAGAATGTTATATTGACAACAGCCGAATCACACCGCTGCTGAATCCCGTAGACTGCCTGAGTCATCATACCCAATATATCTGCGGAACATGCGGGCGCTGTATTTGTATAGAACGGGATTTGAGAAGAGGGCTGCAGAGATGGAATTTTCCCTTTCAGTCTCTGGAACAGGCAAAGCTTTATCTGCGCACAGCGGATGTGGCCATGAAAAAGTCTTGCGGCATCTATGAGATAAAGAGCAGCCGGGGAAGAATTTCGTATAAAATTTTCCCCGGTGAAGAAGAACTGCAGAGTTACCTGAAAAAGAACAGAAACAAAATATGTGAAGCCATGTCACCTGTCTTTTCCGTGAAAGAATACCGGGAGTACCCATTTACCCAGGTGCGGAGGCTGACGCATGAAGAAATAGAGAGGTACATGCAGGAGAAAAATAGGCAGAAATAATCACAGATCTGTTTCCCTGTTCAGTCTGACGGCAGCAAAGCAAAATCCCAGTCCGCCCATGAGCAGAAGCAGACATATGGTGAGGACTAACTCACGGCCTGACACCGCCTTGCCCAGCAAAATGGAGCGGATGCTGTTGATCACATGGGTAAAGGGATTGCCGCTTACCAGGATTTTCAGTATACCGGTGATTCTATCCACAGGAAACAGCGCAGAGCTTAAAAAGAACACGGGCAGCACAATGGCGTTCATCACAGACTCGTACACCATTTCATTGGGAAGGATCAGGCTGATGCCGTAACAGATTCCGGACATGAAAAAGGCAATCAGAAAGATCAGAAGCAAAATGATGCAGAAGCCTGATATGCCGGTACGAAATCTCACGGAAAAGAAAAGGCTGATGAGCCCCATAAGGCCGACTTCCAAAAAAGTGCAGAGAACACCTTCCAATATCTGCCCCAGTATGACGGAGGTTCTTTGGACCGGAGCGATGAGAATCCGGTAGAAGCTTCCCTCTGCCTTCAGCATATAATTCATGATTCCGCTGCTGCTGCACACAGAGAAGGAGACCAGCACCATGAGGCCGGGCAGGATAAATGCCGTGTAATTTCCTATCTCTGTCCCCTGCAAGGTCTGTCCTGCCACGGTGCTGTATAATACCAGCCAGAGAACTGGCTGCGTCAGGGTGATGATAATGGTGAGCTTGTTGTGAAAGCGCCATTTTATATTTTTCCATAAGATTGTAAAGACTGTCATATGCATGCCTCCTGTTTGCTGTCCTCTGTGAGTTTCAGAAAAATATCATCCAGGGACGGCTGTTTTATCTCAATGCCCAGAAAGGGAATCTGATTCTTTAACAGAAACACATTGGCAGTTTCCATATCGCGGCGGATATCTTCCGTAAAGAGCAGACAGCAGTTGTCCTGTATTCTGATCCTGTCCGGCAGAAAGAGACCGGACATCCGTTTTACAGAATCCCCGGCGGCAGATTTGGAAGAAAAGGTGATCCGGATCATATCCTGTCTGATATACTGCCTCAGGGCAAAGGGGGTTCCCTGGGCCACTTCTTTTCCCTCCTTCATGATACAGACCGTATCACTCAGACTGTCAGCCTCCTCCAGATAATGTGTTGTGAGAAAGACAGTGGTGCCGAATTCTTCCCGGATCTTCTCCATCATCTTCCACATAGCCATGCGGGACTGGATATCCATGCCCACAGTAGGTTCATCCAGAAACAGGACTTCCGGTTCTGACATAAGGTTCAGAGCAATGTCCAGCCGCCTTTTTATGCCGCCTGAATAGGAGGAGACGGGATATTTCAGATATTGTGTCAGGTCAAATGCATCAATCAGCATGTCCATGCGTTTTTTTGCCGCGGCTTTCGGAATTCGGTATAGACGGCTCTGAAACATCATATTTTCTCTGAGAGACAAATGCATATCAATAGAGGTCTGCTGGGAGACACAGGCAATTTTTGCCCGTATGCGGTCCGCGTCACGGTTAAGGTCCAGGCCCAGAACAGATACCTTTCCGGAACCGGGTTTCAAAAAGGTGGTCAAAATTCGTATGAGTGTTGACTTGCCGGCGCCGTTCTGCCCAAGAAGGGTAAAGATCTCGCCCCTTTTTACTGTCAGGCTGAGGCCGGACAGGGCCTGCACGCCGTTTTTATATTGCTTGTACACCTGTTCGGCACAGATGGCGTAAGGTGATGTCTGCTGCATGGCCTATCAATCCTCCTCAATGGGAAACTGGATTTCCGTAATGTATTTATCCGGGTTTCCTTTTATGATCATGCCCGGTCCTTTGAGGAAAATCTCCCGGAAGGGAGGTCTTAGAACCAGGTGGTGCTCTGCGGCAAAGTGATCGATTGCGGCATATGCCTGAAAAAGTGTATCATAGGAACCGGTATGTGTGACGCAGAGCGCCCGTATGCGGGGGAAAACTTTCACATTTACACTGCTGCCGGCCGGTGTTTCCTGCGTGGGGACACACAGTTCCATATTCCCCATTTTCGTTTCCGGGTCCATGCTGAGATAGGAGAAGAAAGGAGACCCGTTTGTCTTTCCGCGTACGGATTGAAACACTTTGGGGAACATGCGGTTTGCTTTTGCGGCGTCTCCCCGATATTTCATGTATGCAGCCCGTATGGGCTCGATTTCTCTGATTTCTACTTTGTGATCCATGATCATTCCTCCTTATTCTTTGTGATTGCGATCCATACCTGAAAATGTCCGTTCTCCGGCTGTTTTTCATATATGGGATAGACTTCCACATCCGGCAGATAGGCGTACTCGTAACCGGAGAATGGAAGCCATTCTGTCATAAAGCGGCGGAAAATGCTCTGCACCTGTTCTTTCAGGCTGCCGTCACTTTCAAACACCACCCATGTGGCAGCGGGGATTGTGTAGTCCAGCATATCTTCCGGCACCGGCCCTTCTGTCTGGGCAGCAATATAATAGAAGATATTCTGTGGGTCCCGGTAAGTGCTGACGCCCAGTATATTCCGTGGTTCCTGGTCAGCAAGTGCGCAGATTTCCCAGAATTTCGGGCCTTCCATGGTTTGTTTCCAGAAGGCGGGAATGCGTTCCATATTTTTCTCCATGTTTTCTGTCAGGGGTATGCGGATACCTGCAATGCGCATAGGACCCTTCTGTTCAATCCGGTAGGCCATGGGCGTTTCTCCTGCCACGGTCACGGAAAACGTGACGGCAGGATAGGCATGTAACACACATCCCTCATTTCTGGCAGCGGTGGGGGGAATGCCATGGACACTTTGAAAGGCGCGGTTAAAGGAAGTTGGGGAAGTATAGCCGTATTTTAAGGCGATATCCAGAACCTTATGGTCTGTGCGCTGCAGTTCAAAGGCAGCCTGGGTCATTCTTCTCTTCCTGATATAGTCAGACAGGGGAATACCTGCCACATAGGAAAACATTCGCTGAAAATAATAGGTGGAGCAGCAGGCAATTTCCGCTGCTTTGTCATAGGAAATTTCCTTGTCCAGATTTTCCTCAATATATGCGATGGCACTGCTCAGTTTTTTTAACCATTCCATTTTTCTGCCTCCTTGCTTACAGCATAGCTTATGAAAAAAGTATAATCCTCTCTTTTTATGTCCTGTTTTGTAAAGGGATATACAGGAGTTTGGGATGACAGCAGAAAACGTTTGTGCATATACGATTTACGTTGGTGCTGTTATCGCGCAAAACCTATTATAGTCTGATAATATAGAACCGGAACCTATGGTGCAGCAGAATGTTACACATCTATAACGCGTTTTGTCATAGATTACATCCGGAATCAGGCTTAAACAGTGGATTGAAAGAGGAAATTTTACATAGTTGCTACGGGACATGTTAAGAATTTATTTTTTATTGTACATAGAAACGCAAAAATAGTCACAAACTTTGTCAGTTCATTAAAAAAATAGTCATGAGTTTGTTCTATTAAAGTCGTGTAAACGTAAAACAAGATTGCTTATATTAGTAACATCTTTTCTATATAATACCAAACATGGACAGCAAATCCAGTTTTTTGCTGCAAAAGAGGGATTATTATGGATAAAAAGATAAGAAGGAACCGAATCAGGCGGGCACGCAAGGTCAGACGCATGAAGAAAATGCTGACATCAGGAGTTCTTCTGCTGGCAGCCCTGCTTTTTCTCTCCCTGGTGTTTGTACCAAAGGTATCTGCAGAGAGGGAATTAAAGGCCAGATCAGCCCGGGAGGCGGAGCTGGAAGCCAAGATGACAAAGGTGACAATAGGAGCGATCGGTACCTGTATCTTTGGCGATGAGCGGGGAACAGGTATAAAAGGCAGTTTCCTGGAGACATACGAGAAGAAAGAAAACCCTGCCTATTTTTTTCAGAATGTGAAAACAGAGCTTGAAAAGGCGGATGTAAATGTCACGAATTTTATCGGTGATATGTCAGAGGAAACGGCGGCAGGCAGGAAGCATCCTATCAAAGGACAGAAAGAATACGCGGAAATCCTCAAAGAAGGTTCCATCGATCTGGTGAACCTGGCGAATGACAGAACAAAGGACTATGGACAGGACGGATATTATGACACGGCTATCGCGTTAAATGAAGCGGGAGTCGGAGCTTTCGGACATGACCGTGTCTCTTTCAAAAATATAAACGGGATTCAAATTGGCTTCATCGGCATTGATGTGCTTGACAGATCCATGGATATGCAGGCACTGCTGGTTAAAAATATACGGCTTGCTGAGGGTGCAGGCGCACACATGATCGTCGTGTGCATGAACTGGGGCAAAGAAGGGGCCCAAAAGCCCGGCAAAAGTCAGGAGGAGTGGGCACACAGAGCCGTTGAAGCGGGGGCAGATCTGGTGCTGGGGTATCACCCATCCCATGTACAGCAGGTAGAGAGATATGAGGGGAGTTATATCATATACAGCCTGGGAGTATTTTGTAATGGGGCAGATAAGAACCCTGAGGTTTGGGACAGCGTGATATACCGCCAGACATTCGGGTTTTTGGATGGAAAGCTTGTGAAGGCCTGGGAACCGGAGCAGATTCCATGCAGGATATCATCCGATTCCGGAGAAAATAATTTTCAGCCGGAATTGGATGTATAAACCCACCCCTGAAAGAAATAAACAAAGGAGAAAAATAATGAGAACAGGAAAAATTATGGTTTTGGCGGCAGCGGCAATCTTATCGGCAAGTCTTCTGGCAGGTTGCGGCAGCAGCAATGAGGACAAAGAAACAAAGACAAAGACAGAAGACACAGCAAAGAAGGATAAGACTGCAGAAAATGACAAGAACAAAAAGAAAGAAGAAGCAAAGGTCATAGAACCAAAAAAGAAGACAGAAGACGTAAAGGTATCGGACAAAAGTGATAATTCCGGCAGCCAGGAAACTGCCGGTGGAGAGGAGAACAGCAATCAGGATAAGACAGCCGGCCAGGAGCAGACAGACAGCCAGGAGCAGTCAGAGGAGAGTAATGAATCCGGCACCCAGGAGAATACAGACGAAAGCAGTGAAAATCAGGATGCGTACACAGATGAAGAAGGACATTACGATCCTTCAGGCGGCAGAGAGACATACGAAACTGCAGGATATGTGCTTGATGTGAATGGCAATACCATGCGGATTGATGAAGAGAACATAGGCGGACGTACTTATGGAGGTGAAGGAGAAGACAGAGCAGTCGAATATAATATAGGCATGGCGATTGTGGATTGTCCTGTTATTATAAAATCGGGCCTCAGCGTGGAAGTGGAGTATTATGTGGAAGATGGCGTGAATTATGCAGTACATATTTACAGTGACGGCGATGAGAAGGAACCCATTGGATAAAAAAATATATAGTTCCCGGAGCTGCAGAAGATCATCTGCGGCCCGGGGATTTTTTTAGCTTCTTTTAAGGTTTTTATGATAAGATAAAAGGTAACAAACAATCTTATCACAAAAACGGAGGGGAAAACATGCGTTTACTGCTTGCAGAGGATGAAAAGGAACTGGCGAATGCGCTGGCAGCGGTGCTGAAACACAACAAGTATTCCATAGATGTGGTTTACAACGGGGCAGATGCCTATGACTGGGCCCAGGCGGCTGAGTATGACGGTATTATCCTGGATATCATGATGCCGAAGATGAGCGGGCTTGAAGTGCTTGAAGCGCTCAGAAAGCAGGGAAGTACCGTACCGATCCTGCTTCTCACCGCAAAAGGAGAGATTGAAGACCGTGTGACAGGCCTTGACATGGGAGCAGATGATTACCTGCCAAAGCCCTTTGCCATGAAAGAACTGCTTGCCAGGATCAGAGCCATGACCAGAAGAAAATCAGAATTTTCCGCAAATATACTGGATTTTGAAGGTCTGACCCTAAACAGGGAGAATTTCGAGCTGGCTTATAAAAGCCAGTCTCTCCGCCTTGGAAATAAGGAATTCCAGATGATGGAAATGCTCATGAGAAATTCCGGCCAGTTCATCTCAGCAGAACAGTTTATGGAAAAGATATGGGGCTTTGAGGCGGAGGCAGAGGTGAGTGTGGTGTGGGTCTATCTCTCCTATCTGAGAAAAAAGCTGCAGAATCTGGAGGCGCCCATAGAGATCAGGGCAGCCAGGGGAATCGGCTATAAGCTGGAGAAAAAAGTCTGAGCCGGAAAGGTATGCATATGATTAAAAAACTGCAGAGAAAATTTGTCATGATCACCATGATCTCCCTGCTGGCTGTTCTGCTGCTGGTGGTAGGGGGAATCAATGGCTTGAATATTTTTCAGGTCACGGGGAAATCCGATATTCTTCTGGAAATGCTGGCTGAAAATGGAGGGAGATTTCCGAAACAATGGGACAAGGGAAACCATCCGCCCGGGATGACGGAGGAGACAGTGCCAAAAGACGCGGAGGAGACAGTACCGAAGGATGCGGAGGAGACAATGCCGAAGGACGCGGAGGAGACAATGCCGAAGGACGCGGAGGAGACAGTGCCAAAGGACCCCGAGGGGCAGACCGGGGAAGGACGGAAGCAGGAAGAGGCCTTTGCGGAACCGCAGGATAAGGGGATACGCGGAAGAGGTGGTCTGTTTGGCTATCGGATGTCAGAGGAGACACCATTTGAGACACGATATTTTTCCGTAACGATCCCGGCAGCAAAAGCGGGGTCTGAAAATGCCGCAGATGTCTCACAGATGCAGATAGATCTGACCCATGTGGCAGCAGTCACAGAGGAGGAGGCTGCTTCGTTTGCCGGTGAGGTGCTTAAGAAGGACAGGGAAAAGGGCTACTGCGGACAGTATAAATACCAGAAGACCGTTAAGGAGGACGGGCAGACCCTATTAGTGTTTGTGGACTGCGGCAATGATCTGCAGTCCATCCGGAATTTTGCCGTTATCTCCCTGATTGTGGCTTTTTTCTGTCTGGTGCTGGTATTGTTTTTGGTAAGCGTACTGTCCGGGCGGGCAATCCGGCCTGTGATCGAGAGCATGGAGAAGCAGAGGCAGTTTATCACAGACGCGGGGCATGAGATCAAGACACCCATTGCCATAATCCTGGCCAACGCGGAGGTGATTGAAATGTGTGAGGGGGAGAGCGAGTGGACCAGAAGTATCCGAAACCAGGTGGAGCGCCTGGGAGAGCTGGTCAGGAACCTGCTCACACTCTCCAGACTGGATGAGATGCAGGACAGGCTTCAGACTGCAGATTTCTCCTGTTCCGAGACTGTGAGGGAGTCTGTGGATGCCTTTGCTCCCATGGCGCAGGCAAAAGGTCTGAAGATGGAAAAAAACATACCGGAAGGCCTTTATATGAACGGATGCGAAGCCAATATCCGCCAGCTTGTCACCATCCTTATGGACAATGCAGTCAAATACAGCCCGGAAGAGGGCAGTGTAAGGGTATCTCTGGAGAAAAAAGAGCGGTATCTGGAGCTTTCCGTCTGCAACGACTGCCAGGAGATTCCGGAGGGGGATCTGAACAGGCTGTTTGACCGTTTTTACCGGGCCGACAGTTCCCGGTCCCGGGAGACAGGAGGCTATGGAATCGGTCTGTCCGTGGCCCAGGCCATTGTTAAGGCTCATAAAGGAAAGATTACAGCCAGGGCAGAAGACAGAGGCATCTGTTTTACGGCAAAGCTTCCGGTGAATGAAAAAAAGAATATGACCCTGAAATAGCGGATACTGTGCAGAAGCAGTACACGTGATACAGGGAAGGCAGACAGCAGAAATAAAATTTGCTGTCTGTCTTTTTAAGTTCATTTAAGGTTTGGGCGTTATACTGAGGTGGTAAGAAAGAACAGAATATCAAGGAGGAACATGATGGGCAGTAATCAGATGACATTTGAACGCTACGAGAAGAAATACCTGCTGGACGAAATCCAGTATAAAGAGTTTATAAAAAGGACCGGGGGAAGGATTGTCCCGGACGAATACGGGACAACCACCATATGCAATATCTATTTTGACACACCGGACGCCCGGCTTATCCGCACATCTCTTGAAAAGCCGGTCTATAAAGAAAAGCTGCGGCTCCGCAGTTACGGGACACCCGGAAAGGATGGGCCTGTATTTCTGGAACTGAAGAAAAAATATAAGGGAATTGTATACAAACGCCGGGAGAGTATGGTGCTGTCCGAGGCGGAGGGGTATCTTCTGCGCCATGAGGCGCCCGGAGTGGAGACACAGGTGCTGCGGGAGATTGACTGGTTTTTAAAGTATTACAGAGACATCAGGCCAGCCATGTACATAGCCTATGACAGAATCGCGGCTTATGATACGCAAAAGCCGGAACTGAGAGTGACCTTTGACTGGAATATCCGCTTCCGGAATCAGGAACTGGATCTGAAAAAGGGGACCTGGGGACAGCAGATCCTGGAGGAGGGGCAGCAGCTTATGGAAATTAAGATTCCCGGTGCCATGCCGGTATGGCTCTGCGAACTTCTGGACCAGCTTTGCATTTACCCTGTATCCTTCTCAAAATACGGCAAAGCCTACCGGATGCAGCAGGCAGAGGAAAGAAAAGACGAAGGAGGAAAATACTGTGCTTAATTCATGGTTTCAATCCATTCTTGTAAATGAAACAACCGCCGCATTTTCTCTTGGCACATTTCTGGCATGTACAGCAGCTTCTCTGGTGCTGGGAATCGTGATCGCGGTAATCTATATGTACCGCAATACCTATACAAAAGGGTTTGTGGTGACCCTGGCGCTGATGCCGGCCATTGTACAGATGGTGATCATGCTGGTCAACGGCAATCTGGGCACCGGCGTGGCGGTGATGGGCGCCTTTTCCCTGGTCAGGTTCAGGTCTGTGCCGGGAACAGCCAGGGAGATCAGCAGTATTTTCCTGGCTATGGCAGTGGGACTTGCCACCGGAATGGGGTATATCGGTATTGCGGCACTTTTTGTAGTGGTGATCGGCGCGGCAGATACCATATTTACAGTCAGCCGTTTTGGAGAGAAGCAGACCCGGGAACGGGCGCTGCGCATTACCATTCCGGAGTCACTGGATTATACAGAGGTATTTGAGGAAATATTCGAGCAATATCTGAAACGCTGGGAGTTGGTCCAGGTGAAGACCACCAACATGGGCAGCCTGTTCCGCCTGGATTATCAGGTTGTGCTGAAAAATCGGAAAGAGGAGAAAAAAATGATCGATGACCTGCGCTGCCGAAACGGGAACCTGGAAATCTTATGCAGCAGGACTGCAATTGTAAGAGAGGAGCTGTAAAACAGATGGATAATAAGAAAATGGCAGCAGTGCTTCTGGGTATTTTTCTGGCGGCAGGCACCCTTGAAGGATGCGGCAGCGGACAGGCAGCCGGTGAAAATACGGCTGAGACATCATCCGAAAGCAGCGGCAGAGGCGGCATGATGGCGGGGACCGGCAGTACAGAGGGTGTGGACCAGAACCTGGAACTGACGGAATCGGAGGTGGATACGGAATTTGCGGATCGGGATAAAGAGGGGATTTATGACGCGGAGGAGGTGGTTATGATAACCCTTGACGGGGATTCCATCCGGGCAGAGAGCGGCAGCGCGGAGATTACGGAAAGTACACTGACAATAACCGGGGAGGGCGTTTACCATATTACGGGAACGCTCAGCAGCGGACAGATCGTGGTGGATGCCGGGGACAGTGACAAGGTACAGATCGTCCTTGACAATGCGGCGGTCCACTGTGAGACAAGCGCTGCCGTCTATGTGAAAAATGCGGATAAGGTGTTTCTCACGCTGGCAGAAAACAGCGAAAACAGTCTGAGCGGGGGCAGTACCTATACCCAGACAGATGATAACACGGTGGACGGGGTGATTTTTTCAAAGGATGACCTTACCGTCAACGGAAGCGGTGCCCTGGATGTGACAGCCGCTTACAAACACGGCATTGTCTCGAAGAATGATCTGGTCATTACGGGAGGTGAGATCACGGTCAGCGCAGTGGAGCACTGCATGACAGGAAAGGACTGTATTAAGATACTGGACGGAACCTTTCATCTGACTGCCCAGGGCAAAGGGATGAAGTCAGAGAATACGGAGGAATCCGAAAAGGGGAACATCTACGTGGCAGGCGGCACCTTTGTCATTGACACAGAGGATGATGCCCTTCACACCGGAGGCAGTATTGTTCTGGACGGAGGCAGCTTTACTGTGGATGCAGGAGACGATGCCTTTCATGCGGACCTGGATATGGTTGTAAATGATGGGGCAATTGCCGTAAATGCCTGCTATGAAGGGCTGGAAGGCCGCAGAGTTGTGGTAAACGGCGGTGAAATCAGTCTGACAGCCAGCGATGACGCGGTAAACGCGGCAAAGGCTAAGACAGAAGAGGAGGAGGCGGATGTACCCGGAGGAAGAGGAGACGGCAGTATGGAGAATGACACGGAAGCCTACATCAAGATCACAGGGGGAACTCTGGAAGTGGACGCAGAGGGTGACGGCCTTGACTCCAACGGCAGCATCTTCCTGTCAGGCGGAACGGTGTATGTGAACGGGCCGGTGTCTGACGGGGATGGTGCCCTTGATTATAACGGAGGCGCGGATATCACAGGTGGCACCATCATCGCTGTGGGAAGTTCCGGCATGGCCCAGGGATTCAGCGATTCCTCCGCCCAGTGTTCCATCCTGCACAATCTCACCAATACCCAGGAAGCACAGACTGCTGTGACACTGCAGGACGAAGACGGAAAGGAGCTGCTTAGCTTTACACCAAAGAAAAAGTATTCTTCTGTACTGGTCAGCTGTCCGGAAATGCAGGAGGGAGAAACATATACCCTCACAGCGGGAAGTGAAAGCAGTACGCTCACCTTGGAATCTGTGGTCACCTCCAATGGCTCGGCGGGAGGCATGGGAAGAATGGGCGGCGGTATGAAAGGAGATATGCAGAAAGGCCGGAAACCCGGAGATGGCAGCCAGGAAATGCCGGAAGGAATGGAACCGCCGGACGGGGAAGTGCCGGAAGGAATGGAGCCGCCGGATGGAGAGATGCCAGAAGGAGAGGCCCCACAAGCCCTTTAAGGCTGACAGCACATACAGCAAAATCCCATATTGCATCCGAAAAAAATCGGGCAATATGGGATTTTTTTCTTGACATTAGAATCAAACACAGTTATAATTCCTATTAATTCGATAGGAAATATATGAAAGGAGAAAATGATGAGCAGAAATCATATTTATAGAAGTGCATCAGAACTGGTAGGCAGCACTCCCCTCATGGAGATGCGGAACATGGAAAGGGAGGAGGGGCTGCAGGCAGTAGTTCTCGCAAAGCTGGAGTATCTGAATCCCGCCGGCAGTGTAAAGGACAGAATTGCCAAAAACATGCTGGATACCGCGGAAGCGGCAGGGCTTATAGGCCCGGACACGGTTCTCATAGAACCTACCTCCGGCAATACAGGCATAGGTCTTGCCTCTATGGCAGCAGCCAGAGGTTACCGCCTCATACTCACAATGCCCGAGACCATGAGCGTGGAGCGCAGAAATATTCTGAAAGCATACGGTGCAGAGCTGGTACTGACAGAGGGCAGCAAGGGGATGAACGGAGCCATTGCCAAAGCGGAGGCGCTCAGCCGGGAAATTCCGGGCAGCTTCATTCCGGGGCAGTTTGAAAATACCGCCAATCCGGAAATGCACAGAAAGACAACAGGCCCGGAAATCTGGAAGGATACAGAGGGTAGAGTGGATGTCTTTGTGGCAGGGGTAGGTACAGGCGGAACTATCACGGGAACGGGAGAGTATTTAAAATTCCAAAATCCCAATGTGAAGATTGTGGCGGTTGAACCCACAGATTCCGCGGTTCTCTCAGGAGGCAGACCGGGCCCGCATAAGATTCAGGGCATAGGCGCAGGCTTCATTCCGGCTGTGCTGAACACAGACATATATGATGAGATCATGCAGGTGGAAAATGACGCAGCCATTGAGACTGCAAAAAAGATCGCGAAAAAAGAGGGCATACTGGTGGGAATCTCCTCCGGTGCAGCCATGTACGCAGCCATGGAACTGGCTAAAAGAAAAGAGTACGCGGGAAAAACCATTGTAGTGCTTCTGCCGGACAGCGGAGACAGGTATTATTCCACACAATTATTCCAGAACTAAAATATCAGAAAAGGCGAGGGTGACAAGTATGAAGAAAACAGAGAGAAAAGACAGGAACTTTAAATTCGAGACGTTACAGCTGCATGTGGGCCAGGAGGCTCCGGACCCGGCGACAGGTGCAAGGGCAGTACCCATCTACGCTTCCTCCTCCTATGTATTTGATGACTGCGCACATGCGGCGGCACGTTTTGATCTGTCAAATGCAGGCAATATTTACGGCAGGCTGACCAATCCCACCCAGGATATCTTTGAACAGAGGATCGCGGCGCTGGAGGGCGGTGCTGCGGCACTTGCCGTTGCCTCGGGTGCAGCCGCCATCGCCTATACATTCCAGAACCTGGCAAAACAGGGCGACCACATAGTCTCCGCAAAAAACATTTACGGCGGCTCCTATAATCTGCTGGAGCATACACTGCCGGACTATGGAATTGAAACTACATTTGTGGATATATTTAATAAGGAAGAAGTGGAGGGCGCAATCCGGGAGAATACAAAGGCTGTTTTTATTGAGACTCTCGGAAATCCACGCTCTGAGGTGGTGGATGTGGAAGCCATAGCGAAGATTGCCCACGCCCATAAAATCCCTCTGGTCGTAGACAACACATTTGCCACACCTTTCCTGGTGCAGCCCATCGCGTTCGGCGCCGATATCGTGGTGCATTCCGCTACAAAATTCATCGGCGGCCACGGCACGGCTCTCGGCGGCGTGATCGTGGACAGCGGCAGATTTGACTGGGAGGCATCCGGGAAATTTCCCTCTCTTGTGGAGCCCAACCCCAGCTATCACGGGGTCAGCTTTACGAAAGCGGTGGGTCCGGCAGCCTTTGTCACGAAGATCAGAGCCATTCTATTGCGGGATACAGGAGCCACCCTGTCACCCTTCCATGCCTTTTTATTCCTTCAGGGATTGGAAACCCTGTCCCTGCGGGTAGAACGCCATGTACAGAATGCGCTGAAAGTGGTAGAATATTTGCAGAAGCATCCGCTGGTGGAGGAGGTTCATCACCCATCTGTCAGCACGGATCCCGAACAGCAGAGGCTGTATAAAAAGTATTTCCCCAACGGGGGTGGTTCTATATTCACATTTGAGGTGAAGGGAGATGCCGGAAAAACCAAAGCGTTTATCGACAATCTGGAACTTTTCTCTCTGCTTGCAAATGTGGCTGATGTGAAGTCACTTGTCATCCATCCGGCTTCCACCACCCATGCCCAGCTCACCGAAACAGAACTTGCAGAGCAGGGAATCCGCCCCAACACGGTCCGCCTGTCCATAGGGACGGAGAATATTGATGACATCCTTCAGGATCTGGAAGAGGCGTTTAACGCTGTTTCCTGACGGATCCGGGAGGGCACAGGGGACAGTATCTGCCTTCGGACAGTAAGAAAAATCTGGAGGTAACCATGAAAATATCAACAAAAGGACGTTACGCACTGCGTATGATGCTGGACATAGCCATACACGATGAGGGCGGCCCGGTGAGGGTAAAAGAAATAGCATCAAGGCAGGAAATCTCCACAAAATATCTGGAGCAGATCGTGTCCATCCTGGCCAGAGCCGGCTATGTGAAAAGCATCCGGGGTCCCCAGGGCGGCTACCGTCTTGTGAAAAAGCCGGAGGAATATACCGTGGGTTCTATTCTCCGCCTGACAGAAGGCAGCCTGGCCCCTGTGGAGTGTCTGGAAGGAGATACGAACCAGTGCCCCAGGGCAGAAGCCTGCCCCACCCTGGTCCTATGGCAGGAGCTTGACAATGCCATCAAAAGTGTAGTGGACAAATACACCCTGGCGGATCTGGTGGAATGGCAGAAACAATGTTCCCTGAATTACGTGATTTAAAAGATACCATGAGACAACCAAGACCCGCAGCTGCCTGCAGATGTCCTGACAATTCGGCCGGCAGTGCAGGCAGGCGGCAATGTAAATGCGGGAATCCTCACACAGGATTCCCTTTTATATTTGGCAAAAATAGTCGAGAACAGTCCGGGGAAAATCTGATAGGATGGCAGTAGACAGGAGGTGACAGAAATGACAGAGCAGATACTTGCTGTTCAGCGCATGCAGGATTACATTGAACAGCATTTGAGTGAAAATATTACGCTGGCAAAGCTTTCGGAAGTATCTCTTTACTCCCCGTGGTATTCCTACCGGCTGTTTAAGGAGCACACCAATCTCACCCCGGCAGATTACATCCGCCGCATGCGTCTGTCCAGATCCGCCCTGCGCCTGCGGGATGAGAAATGCAGGATCCTGGATGTGGCGCTGGACATGGGGTTTGGAAGTGTGGATGGTTATCAGCGGGCTTTTTTCCGGGAATTCGGCTGCAATCCCAGAGAGTACGCGGCAAGCCCCGGGCCTCTGCTTCTGTTCATCCCCTATGGTGTAAAATACAGAAATCTGCGGAAGGAGCCAGAGGAAATGGAAAACGTAAAAAGTGTGTTTGTTCAGATGACGGAGAGACCGTCCAGAAAAGTTATTATAAAGAGAGGTGTGGACGCGGAGGAGTATTTTCAGTATTGCAGTGAAGTGGGATGCGATGTCTGGGGGATTCTCTCCAGCATAAAATCCATTAGCGGTGAGCCGGTATGCCTCTGGCTTCCGGATTCCCTCCGCACGCCGGGCACATCCAAATATGTGCAGGGCGTGGAGGTGGCGGCAGACTATCAGGAACCGGTGCCGGAGGGCTTTGCGTGTATTGAACTTCCCGCGGCAAAATACCTGATGTTTCGCGGGGAACCCTTTGCGGAGGAAAATTACTGCCAGGCGATCACAGAAGTGCAGCAGGCGATCGAAAAATATGATCCCGCTGTCATCGGCTGCTGCTGGGATACGGAGAATCCGCGCATACAGTTGGAACCTGTGGGCCGCAGAGGGTATATTGAGCTGCTGCCGGTGAAGGAAATCTAGAGCACCGACACGTTCATTCCGGCAGATTTCGGGAAGTATGTGTTTGGCTGTTCAGCATTTCATACTGGCGCCTCACTCTCTGCTTCACCTGGGAGAGAAAAGAGGCGGGACCAAGCACCTTTATGACAGGCCCGAAGGACAGCACATCTATGAGCAGTTCCGTCTCATCGGCCAGGTCATAATAAATGCTGCAGTAATAGACATCACGCTCCTCATCATATTTCGTGTGCTTTTCATAGTTGGCAAAATGAAGCATACAGCGCTCCAGAGAATTTCGTTCTTTGCTGATTTCCAGAAGAACGGGTTCTCTGGATTTTTGTATGGGAGAAAAGCGCAGCGCCAAAGCCTTTTTGGGTACTTTAACGGATGTGAGGCTGCAGCCGGCTATTTTGTTCATGTTTAATGTTGTATTGAGGGAAAAGCGTCCCCCTGTCTTTTTCAGACAGCAGAGGCGGAATTTATCATCTTTTTCCGAGTATTGAAGCTGATAGGGCGCAGCTTCAAACCGGGAGACCGCGCCCTGTCTGCCGCAGTAAGAGATCCGCAGGACCAGACCCTGTTCCAAAGCTTCCAAAACTGTGCGGAAATGCTTTTGGTAGGCTTTCGAGCTGTAAGTATCCCCGTCCAGACAGCGGTCAAAATAGTGGAAATCCGCCTGCCCAAAAAGCGGCTCCACGTCCCGCAGGGAATGTGCTGCTTCTTTTTGCTCCTCCGGGGTGAGAAAACAGGATATTCTTCTGTCAGCGAGAAGGGCTTTCAGCCAGGAGCGCTGCAAAAGGGTAAGGGGAAGCCTGCCGGGAACGGTTTTCGGGGCAAAGGTTTTTCCATCCTCGGTGCGCAGCAGGTCCCATTCTCTGTTTAACAGCTTCGGGACAATGGTGAGGGCGCTCTCCCCGTATCCGTAGGCAGCAGCGATCGTCTCCATATCCTTTCTGGTGATAGGATGGCTTTTGGCCTCCTCCAGAATCTTTTGGACAACTCTGTAATAACAACTGTAAACTTTATCAAAGATATCAAAACGTATTTCACCCATTATAAACTCCTGTCATACTTCGCTTTCTTTGGGAGCGCAATACATTTCATACATGCGCGCCCAGTCATCGGTGACTTTGCGGACGGAGGCGGGGGCGCTGCCCCGGATGTCCAG
>OATT01000060.1_pt1 | contig 116668 bp, 107 predicted proteins | sample 1476071 | NCBI WGS metagenome assembly OATT01 (sample SAMEA2579989, study PRJEB22360) | human gut metagenome | biome: human gut; feature: human-associated habitat; material: faeces | place: Denmark | collected 2008/2010 | reverse complement strand
AAATCCTGCGGACCTTAAAATCCGTGCCGGTTCGACTCCGGCCCTGGGCACCATTCATGCGGGTGTAGTTCAATGGTAGAACTTCAGCCTTCCAAGCTGACTACGTGGGTTCGATTCCCATCACCCGCTCCATTGCTTGAATAGCTCAGTTGGTAGAGCAATCGGCTGTTAACCGATCGGTCGTAGGTTCGAGTCCTACTTCAAGCGCCATGGCCTGTTGGAGAAACGGTTAACTCACATGCCTTTCACGCATGCATTCACGGGTTCGAATCCCGTACAGGTCACCATTTGATAACAAGCGATCATATTGATCGTTTTTTTATTTATATTTTTATTGAAAATCGTTATCCTTGACAACAATCAACTACCCTTTTATAATTGAAAAGCGTAATAGAAAGGAGTATTCTATGAATAATTTATCGAAACTGGGGTTAACTCTGTAAACAAAAGCTATTTACAGAGTCTCATGATAGCTTTTGTTTACGACTAGATAAATGTTTATTTAGGAGGAAACAACATGAGCTATAGAAAAGCAACTGACATATTACCCATTGAGATATTACAAGTTATACAAGAATATGTAGATGGTGATTATCTTTATATTCCAAAAAAGAAAGAGAATATTAAAGAATGGGGTACAAATACAAAAACTAAAGAGTATACAATGCAAAGAAATAAAGAAATCTTTGAAAAATATGTACAAGGATATTCAACTATTCAATTAGCAACTCTTTATTATTTATCTCATAAAACAATACAAAGAATAATACGTCAACAAAGAAGCGCATAAGGCGCTTTTTTGTTTCTTAAATAAGTTTGAGGTCGTAATACTATCATATTCATGTTTTACTTAAAAACAAGGAGGTTTAAGTTCATGAATCTTGTAGACACTATATACAACAAAGTACTTTTACGTGAGGGCAAAAGAAAAATCGAAGACTATCTTTTAGAAATACGATTATTTTCATATAATTCTTCAAAGCAATTAGCCCAAACATTATCTATCCCAATCCCTATTATTGTTGCTATTAAAAAGGAATTACAATCACTAAATATTTTAGAAAAGGGGAGCGGATTTTCTTTAACTAAATCTGGAATCGAAATCATCGATTTAAGTTTTCATATAAAAGCTCTTAATTTAAAACACTATCATTATTTATCTAACACATCGGCATTAGAAATCATGACAAAATTTTCTTGGCTTCTAGATTACTTTAACAACCGTCCAAGTGCTGATGTCACAATTGACCAAGCAAAATGTACACTAGAATCCGCTATCAAAAGAGTACAATATATGTTAAAAAAAGAAAAATTGCTTCATCGAAACATTCTCTGTCTAGGTGATGACGATTGTATGAGTATTATTATTGCCACATTTAATGCATATATATTTACAAACCATTCTAAAAAAAATATTCATGTGTTAGATAAAGATATTCGTATTTTAAACTATATTAAACAAAGTCCACCATATATTCAAAAACAAATTCATGTAGATGTATGTGACTTTAGAGACACTTTGGAAAATAGATTCCAAAGAACTATGGATATTGTTATTATGGATCCACCATATACGATTAATGGAATAATCCTCTTTTTATCCAGAGCTATTTTATGTTTAAAACACGAGGAAAATCTATCATGTTATGTATCATTTTATAAAATGGATTACCAATTTCTGTACACAATTCAAAAATTATGGGTAGAAAATCATATCCTTCTTCTAGATATGATAATTGGTTTTAATCAATATGAAGGAGGTAGCATTCTAGGTAGTCAGAGTGATTTTTACCATCTCATAACGACAGACAAAACTACAGTTCCTTTAATTGATAATAAGGCAATGATTTATACTGGCAAAAGAAACCCTACAACCCGCTCATATCAATGCAAAAAATGCAAGAAAATATATAAGATTAATGAGAAATCTAAATTTAATACAATTGAAGAATTAAAAAAGGAAGGATGTGAAAAATGTGGAGGAGATAGATTCTGTTTATACAAAAGAGTTAGAAATTTGTAAAAGAGTAGGCAAAGAAGTATGCATCGATGTTTCACAATGCCAGTTAAATAAGAAAGATCTTACTATTTTATTACATCAAATATCCAAACTTATGAATACAACTGTCCTCAGTATTCATAGTCACTCATTCACACCCCAAGGAGACACTATCATGGCCATCATAGCAGACTCCCATATCGCTATCCATACATGGCCAGAATATAAATATGTAGCAATTGATATTTTTTCATGTAAACAAAATATTCCTGATAACATTTTTTCATACATCAGTAATTTCTTTGAGACAGAAGATATAACTTATCATACACTCTTTAGAAAAGTTCATTTTAACAATGACAAATAAGACGATATTAAAAAGATCACTTCACATTGTGATCTTTATTTATTTAAATATTCATTTAACGGAGCTTTCATACGATTTGTTACATAATTGCTACCACCACGTCCTTTAACATCTTCAACCATTGTCGAAATAACAATCGGCTGAGATGAATCAGTAGTCATAACAGTAAACCAGCCAACTTCTGTACCTTCAGTATCATCTTGTGAATCTTTAATTTCGCCTGTTCCCGTTTTCCCAGCTAAAACAACATTTTTGTTATAGAAAGAATGTCCAGTTCCATTTTGATCACTAATAACTTGAATTAAATCTTCTTTGATTTCGTTAGCAACGTCTTTTGAAAATGGTTGAGCCCATACTGAAGATTCCGTTGTTTTTACAACATGTGGTGCCATCATTTTTCCCTCATTCACAAATGCTCCATAGACTGATGCCATTTGTACAGGATTCAACAAGATTTGTCCTTGTCCATACCCACTATCTGCAATTTGTATTTCATCCTTGAAATCACCACTAGTATATTGTGATTTATTTAATGATAACTCAAAAGGAATTTCTTCACCAATCTTTAAAGATTTGTATCCTTTTACCAAATTATCCGCACCAATCTCTAATGCCGCCTTTGCAAAATAAACATTATCTGAATAAACCAGTCCATTTTTAAGATTATTAGGCGTTGGAGCATGTAATGTTGTGACATAATAACTTCCCCAGCTTGAATCTTTTTGCCATTTCATAGCCGATGAGAAATCCTTTGCAGGATCCAATGATTTTGTCTCTAAACCTATTGCAGCAGTTATTGGTTTCATACATGAACCAGGAACCCATGTTGATCTAAAACGATTTAATAATGGCTTATTTTTATCATCATTTAATGCATTCCATTGACTTGTGCTCATCCCCAAAATAAAATCATTGCTAGAAAATGTTGGTGTACTTACCAAAGCCAAAACTTCACCAGTTTTTGGATTCATTGCAACTGATGCACTCTTATCATTTTGGAATTGATTATATAAACTTTTTTGCAATGTTATATCAACAGTTAAAGTCATATCTTTCCCATCTTCTCTTAACTGTCGTGCAATTGATGCCTTACGTTCACCACTATCATCTTGTATATAAATTTCAATACCATCTTTCCCTTTCAAATCTTTTTCGTAAGCAGCTTCAATTCCGCTACGTCCAATATAAGAATTTTCAGTATATCCTTCTCCTTTATGCTTATCTAAGTCCTCTGCTGTTACCTTCTGCATATAACCCACTAAATGTGATGTTACTTTTCCATATGGATATGAGCGTATATTTGTTGTAGTTAACTTCACTCCAGCAATAGCTAATAAATCATTCTCTAAATTCTTATCATCTTTAGAAATTGTCTTTAATGGAACAAAAGAATCATCTTTAATCCAAGATGCACTCATTGTTTTTTGTATACCTTCTTTTGTTAGATCTAACAGTTTGGCTATCTTATCATAATCATTTTCACCATTCAATTTACCACGAACCAGTCCAACTGAATACGCTTCACCTTTTCCAGCCAAAACAGTGCCATTTCGATCTAAAATTCTTCCTCTTTGAGCTTTGTCTTCAACGATACGCACTTTATCAGTGCTTCCTAAATCAGGATATATAAAGGAATCATTCCATATAATTTTATCATCTTTGAATTGTGTTGTATTTTCAAACTCTGTTGATCCAGCAACCGTTTTCATATTGACAGTATAAGTTATTTTATCACCATCAGTAGAAACAACATCAATATTTATATCAGTCACTTCCATTCCATCATAAATATTTTTATTACGTTTTATAAAAGCTTCCTTTGTATATGTGGATTTTGCATCATCACTTATCATTGCATACATTTCATCATATTTTTGATTATTAATTTTTGCATAAAAATCTTTCAAGTTCTTTTCTTTACTATCACCACTTAATAAAAAGAATACAAAAAAACCAATCAATATAACACCAATAACTGCTCCTCCAATAATTATAAGTTTCTTTTTATTGTTGTTATTTACATATACATCATACATTAGGTTCCCCTCCTTATTTTACAAATTAAGTATAGCACGTTCTTTTCATTTGATAAACAAAAAGAAAAAAGCAAACGTACGTTTATGCACGTTTACTTAAAGAACCTCTGACTTCGTTCTGCTTCAGGAGTATTCATGTTTGTTACAATAGCTAACAATGTCAGTATATGTCCTAATTTAACATCAGTAATTGCTCTAATTGTTTCTCTTAATTCAACATTTCCCTGATTGTATGTCAGTTTTCTAAGTTCTAAATAAGAAGCTAATTCTTGTTTTTGGATTTCATTTAATAAATCTCTGTATGTTCCTTGAATGTTTCCTTCTGGAATCATTGGATCAAAATTCGTTCCAAATTCTTCTCTGTAAAAATGGTTCAAATAATTTGCATTCTGCTCTGCATCTCTAGCAAATGCAAGTAAAACCTGCCTTTCACTTTGTAGTGTTGCCATTGCAGCTGCTTGTCGATATAACTGAGCTAACAATTTCTCAGTATAAATATAAGATTGGAGTTGTTCCCTATTCATTTCATACACCTCTATACATACTATGAAACTTATTCTAAATTGTGCTTATTATTTATTGTTTTTTGTGGATCATTCATATTAATAACAATAGCCATAATCGCAATAATATGCTCTAACTTAGAATCAGCAATTCCTCGCATTGTTTCTTGTAACAAATAATTGTCTTGAAAATACGTATGTTGACGATAATTTAGGGATGATTCAAGTTCCTGTTGCTGGATATGATTCAATACTTCACGATATGTTCCCTGAATGTTAATCTCAGGAATCATTGGATCAAACTCTGAACCAAATTGTTCTTTATAAAAATATTTTAAACACCCAACCGCTTCATGGCAACTTTTTGAAAAGTCTAAAAACATTCCTTTTTCATCACTTAAGCAAGATAATGTAGCAACTTTTTTGTAAAGATCACATAATAACTTTTCTACATATATATAAGATTGAAGTTGTTCCTTCATTTCTAACACCTCATTATAATCTATGAAAATTATTTTGAAATGTGAAAAAACTTACATACTTTCATAATTTCTCAAAAAATACTTAAATATTGAGTTTCCCAAAAAAGCATAAAGTATCCTTATTAAAATTTAACCATTCTTTAAACTTTAAAATATTACTAGTTGGATAGATTGTAAGGCTGTCAAACTGAGCTTGTTTCGCTTGTTTAAAGGAAGGTGGTTTACACTTCCATTATGTACTCCTCTAGGGAAGTGAGAATTGTTGCGTATTCTATTGAAATCTCTAAAAAAGTTCATTGGCAAAAAAGCCTTACCGAAAATAATCGGTAGGCTTTGATTCATGATATACAATTTAATACATATGCCCTTATCCCACTTTGAATATATTATGTGCTCAAAGTAGTGGATTGTTTATGTTTCGTTCTCAGGTAAAGACTGCATCACCAACTGCGCTGTCACTGTTTAAAATGATACTATAATATTATATAGACATAATTATATAAGAATGTAAAAATCTATTATCAGTTTGATATAATCCTCAAGTTCATTAGTGAAGACAGCATTAAAATACCATGAAAGATGAAGAGACACAACTATGTATTCGTTGTGAAACGTTCTCTTAATGAATATTATAAGATGTTTATATTTATTAGACAAACAATGTAAGTTAATGGAAGTATAAATAATTGTTAATTACTTTAAATATATAAGTCAGTTCACCTTTTATTTACAGCAATATCCATGACTAGATGCAGAAGAACATCTGCTCCTTTTTTAATATCTTCATAATCTGTCCATTCTTCGGGACAATGTGTTAAACCACCAACACTTGGAACATATAACATATTGGTATCTGTAAACTCTGTCATCATCATTGCGTCATGTCCACTACCATCATTAAGAATCATATAACTATATCCTAGTTTATTACATATCCTCTCCATCTTTTCTACATTCTCTTTATTCATAATGCTTGGAGGAGTCGGATTTGGATAATTTATTCTCGCCATCTCTTCTAATTCTATATGTAGTCCTGTCTTTTGAATAACTATATTAACCATATCATTGATTTTATTTTTAAAGTCAATTTCTTCGATTATTTCTTTATTTAATGTTCTAATCTCAACTTTATATTCTATGCAATTATCATTATCTGTACTCAAGGGAATAATGATTCCTGTTATCTTATTTTTTAGACTTTTTAACATCTCATCAAAAAGTGCATTGAAATAATCGATGACCGTTTTTGTATCATTATTCTCCTCTTTAAATAAACAAAGCTTATATCTACCAATCCCTGGTACAAACCCTACTAATCCTATGTCTTTATTTTCATTTTCTAAAATAGGTCCTTGTTCTACATGAACTTCAATAAAATTTTTAATAGAACCTGGTTTTCTTTTTGCAGATTCTAAATTTGGAACTAATCCATATTCTTTCATAGCTTCCAGTTTTGTTTGTCCAAAACGGTTCTTTTTCATTGTTAACTCTTCCATTGTCAATGTTCCTAACATCCCCCTTGAATTTGTAACTCCTGACCCTTGACCAAACGTTGCCCCTTCTTCGGCATTCATCAAAATAAGCTCAATGGGATAATCATTGATAAAATGATTTTCTTCTAAAACTCGCAATACTTCTAAAGCCGCTATACACCCAACTGGTCCATCGAATGCTCCACCATTAACTACCGAATCATAATGAGAGCCAATCATAACTACTGGTGCATCTGTCATTGTCCCTTCTTTACGACCAAACAAAGTAGAAATTCCATCTTCATAGATTTTAAGATTAAGTTTTTCCATCTCTCTTATTAAATATTCCCTTGCTTGCTTATCTTCTTTAGAATACGATGAACGTGTAACACCAAATCCTGGTGTTGAAGTATAAGTGGCTAATACTTCTAAATCCTTTTTTATTCTTTCTAAATGAGTTTGCATAATAAAGCCTCCCTATCACTCTTAAATTAATCATAGCACAAAATATTAAAAAGAATACATATAAATAGGGTCCAAAATAAATTTTGTCCATAGAGTGATTAATCATAAGAAATGTCTTTCATCTTTTCTTACTATAAAATAAGGATAAGATACTTATATGATAGATATAAACAACTATTCTTCTAAATCTCTGCCTCTTTTAATTTTACACAAAATGTTAAACTTATAATAATATGTTTATGCTAAAAAAGAGAAAATCAAGATAATCATAATATTGAGATATGTGTTCAATATATATCTCACTCGCCAGAGTTAAAAATCGTATCATTAAATATGCTGATGATGAATATATAGAGTTCTACTAAAAAGTTAGTATTTTCCTAAATGATCTTATCTTACATTGTTTTGAAGATAATTTAGAAATGATTTGATACTATGGTTTCTATTGAAACAAAAATAATGATTTATTAGAAAAAGTTATATATTATGGGAAAAAAACAGACAAAAAAGCATCAACTTAATAAGGTTATTAAGTTAATGCCTTCGACTTATTTAAAAAAGTAAATCTTTTATGACTTCACTCGCTATTAGCAGTCCAGCGCTTGAAGGAACGAAAGCAGTACTACCTGGAACTGTTCTTTTGTTTGTTTTTTCATCAGATGTTTTTGGCTGTATAGGTAATTCTTTAGAATAAACAACTTTTAGATGTTTAATATGACGAGCCTTCAATTCTCTACGCATAACTTTTGCTAAGGGACATACTGATGTTTTATATATATCAGAAACCTCTAACATAGACGGATTCATTTTATTACCCGTCCCCATAGAACTGATTAATTTCACATTTTGCTTTTCACAGCGCACTGCCAATTCTATTTTAGCAGTAATTGTATCTATTGCATCAACAACATAATCATATTGAGTTAAATCAATTGTATCAGCATTTTCAGGCAGATAGAACATCTCTAATGTTTGAACCTCACACTCAGGATGAATTGATTTTATTCGTTCTTTCATGATTTTCACTTTTTTATGCCCAATGCTGTCTCTTGTAGCAATAATTTGGCGATTAAGATTTGTTAGAGAAACTTCATCATTATCAACAATTGTTATATGACCAAGCCCACTTCTTATCAATGCCTCTACAGCATAACCACCAACTCCTCCAACTCCAAAAACCAAAACATGAGCGTTCTGGAGCTTGGTTATCTTCTCTTCTCCAACAAGTAATTCAAATCTTGAAAACATATTATCGCACCTCTTTATTGTATTTCTCTAAAAAATGATGTTCTCCCTCATCATCACTATAAGCAATAACCGTACCAAGCTTAACATTTTCCATACTTTTAAAAACATTCTTTTTAACGTTGGGGTTCATTGTTTCTAGATACTTAATTAAATTTTTCATTTCTTCTCTTTTAGATGTATGGTGAACATCTCCTAGCTCTTCCATCTCTTCTGTAAAACGACATGCACATTGAATAAATGCTAAATCATTATAATGACACCAATGAATAATATCTTTTTCTTCAATAAGATACATTGGACGTATAAGTTCCATACCTTCAAAATTGGTACTATGTAGCTTAGGCATCATCGTTTGGATTTGTGATCCATAAAACATTCCCATTAATATTGTCTCAACGACATCATCTATATGATGTCCTAAAGCAATTTTATTACATCCTAATTCTTTTGCTTTAGCATATAAAAAACCACGACGCATTCTAGCACATAAATAACAAGGTGATTTCTCAATATTTGTAACAACTTGAAAGATATCAGATTCAAAAAATTGTACAGGTATATCTAGAATTTCTGCATTCTCTTCAATTTTCTTTCTATTTTTTTCATTATATCCAGGATCCATAGATAAAAAAACCAATTCAAAATCAAACTTACCATGACGTTTTAATTCCTGAAGAAGTTTTGCCATCAACATTGAATCCTTACCACCTGAAATACATACAGCAATCTTATCATTTGGTTGAATCATATCATAAGTTTGAATACCTTTTACAAACTTACGCCAAATTTGCTTTCTGTACTTCTTAATAATACTTTGCTCAATTTCCTTTGTTCTATCCATAATACCATCCTTTGCTGATACATTTTACCATTATCCACTCTTTTAATGCAATATTTTATATAGAAATAAAACAATCTCATTATCTTGCCATAGCTACGATATTTTTTTAAACTCTATTCAATGATTTGTTTTGTATTAAAAAGTATTTATTTCTGTCTTTTCTAAATAGTTACACAATTGTTATTTGACTCTTTTTATGAAATCATCATATTGACAAAACCCAGTCTATTCTTCTATCATTATATAAATTATACATTATTTTATAATAATATCAATTTTATATTTTCACTTTAAGCAAACTATGTTATAATGCTTATAGCAAACCTTTTTTTCTTTCATTTATGAAAGGAGTCTTTATGAAGACATATATAACAATCATCACTTTAAGTTTTATAGTTTGTTATCTTGAAATTACAAACATTCATATAGAAGCAATTGTGCAAAAAAATATTATTTTACAACAAGAAACTATTTCAAAAAAAATATCTCAAAAAGAACTTAATCTCAACACACAGAAAAAAACTATTCAATCACATGATACACATCAAAAGATAATTCAAAAACAAAAAAAGATAGATTCAACTCCTTCAAATTCACAAGAAAAAGTATCTGATCAACCCCAAAAGAATAAAGAAAGTGACAACAAACAACAAACTCTTAAAAAAACTCATTCTATAAATGAAACTCTTATTCGTTCACAATGTCTCCAACTTATCAACACAACACGAGTAACACCTGTCTCTTTATATAAACCACTATTAAAAAGCACTACTCTTCGCGCTCAAGAAGCATCAATTCAATGGTCTCATACACGACCAAATGGAACAAAGTGGAATACAACCTTAAAAAATATAATTAACATTCAATCTACACCACATGGCGAGAATCTAGCCCAAACACAAGTTAATTATAAATCAGACTATACTGATAATGAAATTATTCAAATTGTTAATAATCTTCATCAAGGACTTCTTAAAAGTCCAACACATTATGCAGTCATGACAAATAAAAACTATAAAAAAGTAAATATTGGTATTTATATAGAGAAAAAAGATAACTATCTATTCATTACCATTGCTCAACATTATATAAGTTAAGCCCCCATAATCAATATGAGGGCTTTTCTATTATTCTTTACCACTAAAACAATATGTACATAATTGACATGGTTCTAAATCTATAGATTCTATCATGTCATCTAATCGGTGATATCTTAATGAAGTAAACTTTAATCTTCTACGGATTTCTTCTAACATATCTTGATACTTTTGATTGTCAGGATCTGCATATTCTTGTAATGTTTCATAACTAATATTTTCAGTTCCCTCTAAATCACGAATAACTCGTCTTGTGATAAGATCCATTTCTGAACTAGAACGAGAGAAATTCAAGAATTTACATCCAAATAATAGTGGTGGACAAGCTGGTCTAACATGAACTTCTTTTGCCCCTGAATCATATAGGAATTCTGTTGTTTCCCTCAATTGTGTTCCACGCACAATTGAATCATCTATAAGTAATAAGCTCTTATCTTTAATTAATTCCTGAACAGGAATTAATTTCATCTTAGCAATCAAGTTTCTCTGTCCTTGACTAGATGGCATAAATGAACGAGGCCACGTTGGTGTATATTTAATGAATGGTCTTGCAAATGGAATCCCAGAACGATTAGCATACCCTACTGCATGAGCTATTCCAGAATCAGGAACACCCGCAACACTATCAGGTGAAACATCGTCACGTCTTGCTAGCATGTCTCCACAACGATTACGCATAGCTTCAACATTTACACCTTCATATGTAGATGTTGGATATCCATAATAAACCCATAAAAATGAACATATTTTCATTTTTTCAAACGGAGCTTGTTCTTGTTTCAAATAATCATGTGTCATGAAAACAATTTCTCCAGGACCTAAATCTTTTTCATGTCGATATCCTAAATTTAAGAATGCAGAACTTTCAAAAGTCACACAGTTTGCATCATCTTTTGTCCCAATAATGACAGGTGTACGTCCATATTTATCTCTAGCACAATAAATTCCCTCTGATGTCATAATGAGAATACTCATTGAGCCTTTAACAACATCCTGAACATGTTTAATACCCTCTACAATAGAATCTTTCTGATTAATAATCGCTGCAACCATTTCAGTAGGATTAATAACGCCACCACTCATTTCCAAAAAGTGTGTCTTTCCATATTCAAAACACTTATCTTTCAATTGTTCTAAATTATTAATTCTTCCTACAGTTGTAATAGCAAAGGATCCTAAATGAGAATTCACTAATAAAGGTTGTGCTTCATTATCAGAAATGCACCCAATCCCTAACTTCCCCTCAAACTCTTCAATATCTTTGTCAAATTTAGTTCTAAAAGGCGAATTTTCAATATTATGAATAGAACGATTAAATCCCTCTTTCCCATAAACAGCCATACCACCTCTTCTTGTTCCTAAATGTGAATGATAATCTACTCCAAAAAACAAATCCATAACACAATCATTTTTAGATGCAACACCAAAAAAACCACTCATATATGTAAATCTCCTTTTTTGTCATTTTCACAACTATTTTAGTTGATTTTATTTTGAAAGTCCACATATAATCACGTAAATTTAATAAGTTACCGCTTTCTTTTTAAATTTCACCTACCTTCAAAGTTACTTTTAAACAATAATAAATGTATAAAATCCTTAATTAATCTATTCGTGAATCTTTATAGTTTATCTTAAAGAGATAGGTATACGATCTTTGAAAGGACTCATCACAATTGATTTGATCTATATAAAGCATGCAATCTATAATAAAAACTAATGACCATATGATTGATATGATTATTAGTTTTTATGACTTTTATGACATAATAAATGACTAAGATAGCTTCCTTCTTTTATCCAGTTGACGATCCCCCAATAATTCAACTTGATAAATGAGATTATCGTATTCTACATTTTCTATACCTGTATAAGTAGAAATTGGTGCTTTAAACGGATCAAGTTTTTGGTATTCATTTATTTTAACTCTAATTAATGATGAAAACTCATCATATGAGATCGGATTGACTATCTCTTCTTGTTTCGTACAAAATTTTACTTTCACATACTTTTTAATAAAATATAATATTTGTGAAAAATAGATATCTTTTATGAGTTCAATTCCCATAAATCTTTCATTCACCTCAATATACTCACATGTATGTGAATCAAGAAATTCATCTAAATAAGATAATGGAATATTAAAAACTGCATCGAAAAAGGGATTTTCTTCTAGAGAAGATATCAAGTCTAGAAGTAAAATAGCTTCCATTAATGTACTTTCAAGCATAATAGGTTCATAAAGATTGAGATCAATATTTTCACTATCTAATCTTTTTATATAATCGAGATATTTATCAATAGGAAAAGATTTTAAGTCTATAATATTGTCAAGTTTACAATAAATAAGATAATTTTTGTTTTGAGATGATAACTCAATTGGATAATTATCTAACTCTTCTATTGGATAACTTCCAAAGATAAATACTTCTTCATTTGGAATCTCATTTATATCTGGCATTTTCTCCTTTCTTAATAAACTTAGTGATTTAAAAAAATCATATACATACATAATAAATATCTCCCTTCTTTTTATGTATAGAACAATTATATATTATCATAATAAAGAGAATGATTAAATATAAAAATACACCTTGTAGTAATAATAGGTGTTTTAATGCAAGGTGTTAAACTACAAATTATAGAAATATTGTTTTTAATATATAATTCTATTAAAAGGGTGATAATAATATGAATGATAAATATGGAAAATTTCATTTTAAAATAGAAAGTCTGTTAGAAGAGAAAAGTATTAGTAAGAATAAACTTTGTAAAGATATGGATATATTAAGACCTAATTTAAATAAATATTGTAGAGATGAAGTACAGCGTTTTGATAGTTTATTTCTAAGTAAGTTATGTCATTATTTTAATTGCACAATTGGAGATATTATGGAATATATACCTCCTGAAGATGATAATAACTAGTATCCAAATAATTTTAATAGTTTCCAATGAGGTTAACTTATTTTTTAAGTTAACCTTTTCATATGCTTTAATTGTTATTGTATGCATTCAAATTATAGCACACAGCAAACTATTATACAATGCTTTAAGCAAATATTTATGTGAACTAACTTTTATATAAAAATTTACAACAAAAAAGCCAATGAAGTTCATTAGCTTTATTTAAAGTATTTATCTATACCATCTGCTATGCCTTTTGCACATTTATTTTGAAAAGATGAATCAGCGAGAAGTTTATCTTCTGACACATTAGAAATAAATCCCATCTCAATATAGATAGAAGGAACCTGACTCCAATTTATACCTGTCAAATCATTGCGATATGATACTCCTCTGCTTTTTATTCCAGTTGCTGCAGAATATGACTGGATAACACTCTGTGCTAATTTTGAGGATGCTTTAAATATTTTAGAACAATATGGATTATTCTTTGCAGGTGAAATTGTATGTGCGCCTCGTACACTTGATTCACCACCATCACAATGCAAATGAATAACTGCTGCTGCATTATTTTTATTTCCTATTTCTGCTCGTTGTTGGTTTGAAATATTCACATTTTGAGTTGTTCTCGTCATAATAACTGTATAGCCTCTAGACTGCAATTCTGTTCTTAGCTTTAATCCAATCTCTAAATTAATCTGTGACTCTGCCTTGCGTGATGATACCCCCGTAGTTCCTGTTGTAACCTTCGCCTTTTTTGTTGAAGAACCAGGTCCTATCGCTTCCTTCTCACTATTTCCTTTTCCTTGATGTCCAGGATCTATGACAATGATTTTATTGTTAGGATTAGCCTTATATTGTTGAGGTGAGGATTGATTCCTTTGCTGATTCGAAACTGTTTCTTTCTTTTTTTGAACAGTTATAGCCAACTCTTTTTTTGCCTTATTGCCACTCTTATCTATAGCAATGATTGTCACAATATATTTTCCATTTTTTTGAGTATCTACTTGGCTATGATATGTATAAAAGCCCACATCTCCACTTTTAACATCTTTATCTTTTTTATATGTTAAATCCCCATCAGCATTATCTTTTACTGATTTTATATATTGAGTTATATTGAGTTGACTTCCTAAGTCTATTGAATCTTTCTCTTTTGTCAGTGTTATGTCAGGTGCTTTTGTATCTCTTACTTCGATTTCATATGCAAATTCTTTAGTTACCTGATTTTCCTTAACTACAAAAGTTATTTTATGCTTTCCTATTTTTGTTGTATCTATTGACTCTTGATAAATCACTTCACCAGAGCACTTCTTTATAAGAGTTAATGGATCAAATGATTCTCCATATTCGATTACTTTTACATCATTCAATTCTAATATAATATCATCTGATTTAAACCTCATTTGATCATAAATCAAATACCCCCCAATAACAATAATAATTCCCAATATAACTATCCCTATTTTTCTTTTCATATTCTATCCCACCTATTTTCTTTATTTTATCATATTTTATTATGTTTCAGTATATAAACATGATATGATTTAATTAGAAATTAACATAGATTTGATGGTTTTTAATATTTAACTTTTTATAATAGAGTGGGAGGATTGATTATGCCAGCAGGTTATGCACATTTTGATTTTGGACAACAAGTTTATAACAAATTAGATTTAGAACTACAGGAGCGATTAAAAAAGCATATGAACTTATATAATATTGGAGTTCATGGCCCAGATATTTTATTCTATCATCAGGCATTAAAAAAGAATATAGTAAAAGATTTAGGTTTCTCTATGCATAAAAAAAAGGCTTATGATTTCTTTAAAGATGCAAAGCATATTATTAATCACAGTCTATATAAAGAAGATGCTTTTGCCTATATTTGTGGATTTATCACTCATTATGTTTTAGATAGTGAATGTCATGGATACATAGGGAATCAAGAAAAGATATTAAATATGACTCACAGTGAAATTGAATCAGAGTTTGACAGGGAATTACTTGTTCAACAAGGCCAAGATCCTTTAAGAACTTCTCTTACAAGTCATATCCATCCTTCATTAGAGGTTTCTCAAGTCATTGCTCCTTTTTTTAAAGTCACTGATAAAGAAATTTGGAAATCTTTAAAAGATTTATTATTCTATTTGAATATGATTAAAGCACCAGGAAGATTCAAAAGAGGATTCGTATTATTAGCTATGAAAGTTGCTGGTATATATCCTAACTATAAAGGTCTCATAATAAATTATGTAAAAAATGAAACATCTCGAGAATGTATTGATGAATTGATCAGGAAGAAAAATCAAGCAGTCAGTCTTGCTGTTTCTCTGATACAGGATTACTCTATTCATCTTCATGATGATTATCTTAATGAAAGGTTTGGACAAACTTATGAATGATAAGAAGTTAACAAAGTTAGAAAAATATTGGATTATGTATGATGTAGGAAATTCTGCATTTATACTCTTAGTTTCAACAATTATTCCGATCTATTTTAATCATCTTTCTTCAATGGCAAATATCTCTGAAGTTAATTATTTAGCCTATTGGGGATATGCAGCTTCTCTTACAACAGCAATTGTAGCAATTATTGGTCCTGTACTAGGTTCTATTGTAGACACTAAAGGTTATAAAAAACCATTTTTCTCAATAAGTATGATGGTTGGTGTACTGGCTCTTGCTGCTCTCTCATTTCCAACGTCATGGGTTATCTTTTTAGCCATATTTGTCATCGCTAAAATAGCCTTTTCAACAGCTAACATCTTCTATGACTCAATGTTATTAGATATTACAACACCTGAACGAATGGATACTGTTTCTTCACATGGCTATGCTTGGGGATATATTGGAAGTTGTATTCCTTTTGTAATCAGTTTAGTATTTGTTCTTTTTTATGAAAGTATTGGCATGTCTTTTGAAATGGCTATTATGATTGCTTTCTTCATTAATGCAATATGGTGGTTTGCATTAACAATCCCTTTATTAAGAAAATATCAGCAAGTCTATTATGTTGAAAAACCAAAACATCCAATCAGGCAAAGCTTTCAACGCTTGTTTCATACTCTTAAAGAAATTACGAAAGACCGTAAGGTTTTCCTATTCTTGGTTGCATTTTTCTTCTATATCGATGGTGTTTATACAATTATTGATATGGCAACAGCCTATGGAAGTGCCTTAGGTTTAGATACTCAAGGGTTACTCGTTGCGCTACTTGTCACACAGATTGTTGCCTTTCCATTTGCATTAATATTTTCAAAATTATCTAAAATTTATCCTGCAAAATTACTTATTAAAATATGTATTGTTGCTTATACATGTATTGCTTTGTTTGCTATTCAACTTGATAAACAGTGGGAATTTTGGCTTTTGGCAATTTGTGTTGGTATGTTCCAAGGTGCCATTCAGGCTTTATCACGTTCATACTTTGCTAAAATTATACCACCTCAAAAATCTGGTGAGTATTTTGGATTATTTGATATTTGTGGTAAAGGTGCATCCTTTATGGGAACTGCTCTTGTAAGTATAACTGCTCAATTAACTGGATATATGAACATTGGAGTAGGCATGATTTCTATTATGTTTGTAATTGGATTTTATTTCTTTAATAAAGCAACAAAAGAAATGTAAAACAACAATATTTATACTAAAAAATACTCCTATTTATAGAATGATATAAATAAGAGTATTTTTTATTATGTTGTCTAGTCAATATTATAAGATTATTTTTCCAAATCAATAACTACACGTTTTAAATCCTCACGAATTGAAATTTGTTGTGGACACATTTTTTCACAAGCGCCACATTCTTTACAATGACTCGCTTTTTCCTGCTCAGACATCTTTGCATACTTTCCTTTAAAAAGCTTTTCATCATCATAAACAAAACGATTATTCCAATATCTAAAATTGCCTGGTATATTGACTCCAAAAGGACATGGCATACAATATTCACATCCTGTACAACCATTCTTTGTACGTGAATGCAATGTATCTGCAACCTCTTCCACAATCTTTAATTCATCGTCTGTTAAATTTTTGTAATCAGTAAATGTTTTCAAATTATCCTCTACCTGTGCTAGTGTTGACATCCCACTTAAAATTACTTTAACACCTGGTAAAGTTCCAACATAACGCAAAGCCCAAGAAGCAAGCGTTTTATCAGACGCATAATCTTTAAAGTGTTTTGTAACATCTTCTGGTAAGGTAGCTAAAGAACCACCTTTAATAGGTTCCATAACGACCAATGGAATACCTAATTCATTTGCTAAATCAACACCTTTTTGTCCAGCTTGTATTCCCATATCCATATAATTTAATTGCAATTGACAAAAATCCCATTGATGATAACGAATAATCTCCTCAAATACATTAAACTCATCATGAAAACTAAACCCTAAATATTTAATTTTTCCTTCTCTTCTTAATTCCTCACACATATCAATAATATTATATTCAATAACTTTCTTCCATTTATCACTATCTAATGCATGCAATAAATAAAAATCAACATAATCAACATCTAATCTTTTTAACTGTGATTCAAAGATTTCTTTGGCTTCTTCTTGACTATTAATCTTCCAAATTGGTAACTTTGTAGCAAGTTTAAAAGAATTTCTTTCATATTTTTTAAGAACTCGTCCAACAAAGGGTTCACTCATTCCATCATGATAAGGATAAGCTGTATCAATATATGTGACACCTGATTGAATTGCCAAATCAATCATTTTTTCAGCTTCAACTTCTTCTATTTTTCCATCTTTAGTCAATGGAAATCTCATACACCCAAATCCTAATAAAGATGTTTCAACATTTAATTTTTCAAATTTTCTTGTTTCCATATACATTCCTCCATATCCATAATATAAGTATATATCAATTTTTATAAATTGGAAATTATTTCTTATCTGAAACAAATCTTTACTTTTATACCCACCATCATCATTGACAATCTTTATTTAGCAGTTTTATAGTTTTTTATATCATTCTATTTGATTACTATAAACTTTATCTCTTCTTTAAACAAAAGTCTCCCTTTTAAAAAACACAGCATAATGATAACTAAGAAGATAAGCGATAATTCACACCTGCTTTAAATATTCAAGTAGATGAGTAAGCTCATTATTTACTCATGACACCCTTCTCAATTTCTGCTTGGTATATTTCAAAAAACAAAGGAATAAATCTCACATATCATATTTATAATGATTTTTCTCAAGTATTAAAAAGGAATAGACCAAGATTATTTTCAAAAAATATTCTTATAGGAATACTTTTCTTTTTTTGAAAATACTATTATCTGTAGCATATATGTTTGTAACATTTTGGCGAAAGTGGTATATTTAAACCATGGAGGTGATTCTATGCTGAGGAAAAATAAACATGGTTTCACTTTAATTGAAATAATTATAGTCGTTGTTATTTTAGCAGTGCTTATGGCTGTTGCTGTACCAACTGTTTTAAAATATATCGACACTGCTCAAGAGGCACCTGCTTTAACGGAATGTTATGCTTATGTTACAGCATCCCAAAAAAGAGTTATTGATAAATATGCTCAAAATAAAAGTGATAATATTCATTTGAACAATGATGATAAGATATGGATTGATGATTTTGTTGATGTAGAAAATGGTGAAATCCAAGGAAATATTAGTGTAGTGAATAATGAAATTACAAGATTATTATATAAAGCAAGTAATGGAATATATGTTCTTTTTGATAAGACTAAGGACCCTCAATATTCAATTGTATCTAAGGATGAAATTGATAATCCTCTTTATGATGATATGAATAATATGCTGGGTATTTATATAGAGATGACAAAAGAACTTGCTAAAGGACAAACAACACTTGATAGAAAAGAATTAATAGGGAAATTAATTAATGAAAATAAATTACAGAAAGTTGATAATAATATTTTAGAAAAAATAAATAGTCAAACTGACTTATATTGGAGACCTTATTATATAGGTGAGAAAGATAATCCAGAAATGATCTTATATGCGAATTCTAGTTGTACAAGCAATCCTGATTGGAGAGCTAATATTGTTTATGTGAATGGCAAGATTTATCAATGTAATATAGGTATATCTTCTTATTATAGTTATAAAAACGTAGCTGACTTAGAAGCATTGATTCAAAGTCAACCACAGAATTATAAACTTATTGAATGAAATGAGAACAATAATCAATGAATATTGTTCTTTTTCTTGACTTCAAGCGTACTTTAAGTGTTAAGATAATAAGAGAATAGGATTTTTATTAAGTAGGAGGGAAAGTTATGGAGAAATCAAAAGTATATTATTGTGATATGCATACAGGAAGAATGAATCTTCCCGAAAAATTGAAGTTCTTAATGAAAAAGGCAGGTTTTGAAGACATTGATTTTACTAATAAGTATGCAGCTATTAAGATTCACTTTGGTGAGCCTGGAAATTTAGCATATTTAAGACCTAATTATGCTAAGGTTGTTTGTGATTATGTTAAAGAATTAGGTGGAAAAGCATTTCTAACAGACTGCAATACACTTTATGTAGGTGGACGAAAGAATGCTTTAGATCATCTAGATAGTGCCTATACTAACGGTTATAATCCTTTTCAGACAGGTGTACATACAATTATTGCTGATGGCTTAAAAGGAACTGATGAGGAATTGGTCCCAGTTAATGGAGAATATGTGAAAGAAGCTAAAATTGGTCAAGCAATTATGGATGCTGATATTGTTATTTCTTTAAACCACTTTAAGGGACATGAATTGACTGGCTTTGGTGGTGCACTTAAAAATTTAGGTATGGGTTGTGGCTCTCGGGCTGGTAAAATGGAAATGCATAGTGCTGGTAAACCATCTGTTGTTCAAGATTTATGTATTGGCTGTGGACAATGTATTAAAATTTGTGCACATGATGCACCTACAATTACAGATCATAAAGCTTCTATTAACCATGATAAATGTGTTGGATGTGGACGTTGTATTGGAGTCTGTCCAAAAGATGCTATTAAAGCGAGTATGGATGAAGCCAATGATATCTTAAACTATAAAATTGCTGAATATACAAAAGCTGTTGTTGATGGCCGTCCATGTTTCCATATTTCATTAGTTATTGATGTATCACCATATTGTGATTGTCATAGTGAAAATGATATCGCTATTGTTCCAGATGTTGGGATGTTTGCATCTTTTGATCCAGTTGCTTTAGATCAAGCATGTGCTGATGCAGTTAATAAACAACCAGCAACAGCTAACAGTATTCTTCATAAACATGGTCATGAACACCATGATCATTTTACTGATGTTTCACCAGAAACAAACTGGAAATCATGCTTAGAACATGCTGAAAAAATTGGTTTAGGTACACATGAGTATGAACTTATTGAAATTTAGTAAATGAAAATGACGCATTTTTGCGTCATTTTTTAAACTGAAATTGATGATATATATCGTTCTACTCTTTTTTTTAACACTTCAACATCATTTTCTGATTTAATTATCATTATGATACTTTCTGGCTGTTGAGATGAAGCTATAACAGTCACAGTTTTATGATTTATTATTGTTTCATCAATCTTATCAAAAATAGTCTGCAACTCTTTTTGGGCTTTTTCGTCTTTATATATAATCTTTGATACCAATTGATACATCTGTTCCATTGAAATAATAATTTCTGATTGTCTCGGTTGACCAAAAACACGCAGCATAGCTTGATATGTTGTTAACCAAACATCACCACTCTTACGGATTTCATCAGAATGAAATCTTTTTCTTTCAACAGCTTTTCTTAATGTATTTCCATTAGCAAGCCCCCACTTTTCAGCAGCTTCACTAAATGTTAAAACTTGAGTTAGATCTATCACTATCAGCAACCTCCATTTTTATTAATTATAAATCAATTTATTGAAGTTGTATAGCAAAAATCATAAACTTGCTTTGATATCATCCAATGCTTTCTTACCATTCATAGTTCCAAATGCCCGCATATCTACCAAGTGTACAGGAATATTATATGGCATCATAGCTTTGAATATTGTTTCTTTAAGATATCTCACTTGTGGAGCAATCCAAACACTTGTAATAATTTTGTCTAAATGATACTTCTCAACTTGGCGGTCATTAAGTAATTCAGCTGGTCCATACGCCAAAATCATATCATATGATTCCATTAAATGTTCTAAATCTTGCAATACAATAAAAATATGTTCAACCAAAACTTTTTCATCAGAAGCCTGCCCAATCTTTGAACAAAACAAACTGGAAGTTGCACCTCCAGAACAACAAATATATACTAACATGATATAACCCTCCTTATAAACTGTTCCATGTTATAAATAAATTCACTCTCTTTATCAATAAAGACTTCATGACCACATTGATCATATAAATAATACTCAATGTTTGGATTATTATATTTTATGATTTGATTATCTATATATTGGTATTGACATATACGATCGTCTTTTCCTTGCATAATAAGAGTTGGTGTTTCAATGTTTTTTATCATATTCTCGAAAGAATGCTGATAAAACCAAGAAGACATAGCACATATGTGGCGAAGAGATTGAGATGGATTTAGATCACTGTAAACAAATTGACGAACTTGTGGTATAGAAAAGAATTCTTCAGGCGTAGCATCATCTAATGTCTTAAACGTTTTTATAACACTATCATTGAACCTATGAGTATATGGCTTTTTCATTAAATTATAAAACTCTAATGCTTCTTCCCTACAAAATGTAATAGCGGGACTACTTAATATAACACCACAGAATTGTTCAGCAAACCTTTCCAAACATAAACTTGCTAAGCATCCACCAAATGATCCACCCCATAGAAAAAGATTTTGAATACCCCAACGTTCCTTAATACTCGCAACAATCTGTAAAACATCATTTGTAATTGTTTCAATACTTAAGCCATTTCTCAAGTCATATTCAGATAGACCACTTCCTCTTTGATCAAAATAAATACAATGAAATTTTTGACTTAATGTTTGAAAAGCAGATAATTCCATAATTGCTTTCGCTCCACTTCCTGGACCACCATGTAAGAAAAGAATAGCTGTCTCACTTATTTCAGGTTTTACTGAATAAATTTTGAGTTGACAATCATTAACTTGTAACTTGTATGATTCCATATTGCACCTCCCAGTGTATGTCGCTATATCGTGACATATATAGAATATCATATTTATGAGCATATAACAAGGCTTTTTACATAGAAAAAGAACTCTTTCGAGTTCATCAAGAGGGTTATATATTACATTCCTTTTCTAACAATCCTATTCAAATACACTGTTCCAAACTTTAATATCATACACTCTAGTATTATATAAATGATTAAATAACTCATAGAGTTAAAATTATTATATAATATTTGATCCATTATTTTGAACAAGAATAACTGATACCTTTCATTAAAAAGAACCATTCCTGAATAAAAAAATGTAAAACTTTCTACAAAACCAAGAACTGCTTGTACTCTTTGAAAATATAAAGTTAAAAATATAAATAAATAATTAAGAATACAGTATTGAATCATAGCCAGCAATATATATAGTAGACTTCCACTCAAGGATATATCTATGACGTATTTCACAAAAGGACTTAAAAAAATGAATGACAGAATAACTATCAACACAGATTCTATAAGTATAGGTATTAATCTTACAAAAGAAATTGTCCAATAAGAAACCTTTAAATGATAACAATGTTGAAATTGCTTCAATCTTATTTCACTTTCAATTCTACTAGATACTTCAGCAAAACTATTTATAAGTGAAAACCAAAATCCTATTTTCAATATCATTTTTATATTCAATAAACTTCCTGCAATAATAACAAGAGATATCATTCCCAATAAAAAAATAATTCTCTCAATATAATGAATAACCGTTTGATAAATATAACACTTCTTTGTTTGGAAATAAAACATGAACTCTTGCCCAATCATCTCAAACATAAAAGATACTCCCACTTCTATAATTTTCTTTCATGATCAAATGGTAAAGAAGAACTCCTATTCCTAAGTAAATGAGACCTTGTATAAACAATATTCCAATGAATTGTATATCTATTTGTCCATTTTGCATTCCATGAATAATAACTCGCAATGGCAGAAAAGGAAACAAATATGATATAAATTCAAGGATTGGCAATGATGAAATGTTATATGTAATGCCTCCAAAAAATAGGACAAAGTAATAAAGAAGATTTGGAATAGCTGATAATTTCTTATATTTCAAAGTCATTGCTCCAATAATTAATCCAATAAAATAAGAAATAAATATACACACAATTATAAGCGTTCCTGTTAATATCATAGACATCCCAGACAACCAAGAATAATCAAAATCACCTATGCACAATATTATAGAAAAGACAATACTTGCTTTTATAAAATCATAAATCATTTGAATAAATGATCTTAAGAAAATGATTCTCAAAAATGAAACCCTTGTTCCAATAATATGAACAAGAGTACCATCCATAATTTCTTCTTCTATAATATAATTTATATTTATAAAACCATGGGTAGCACTATACCATACAAATAATAGAATTAAAACAGTTTCTTTATCTGTAACATCTAAATAATCTAATAATCCTAAAAACAATACTAATAAACCTATATTAGCAAAAAATAAATTAAATTTGAAATGAAACATTTCTTTCCAATATCTACGCCATTCTATTTTAAAATTATACCACATATTCTATACTCTTTTGGAAATCTATAATATCCATACTCTCTTTAGAAAACTCTAAAACATCATATTCTAAAATAATGGCATTTTTTTGTATATCAGTAACATATACTTCAAAATAGGTTTCATTTCTTGTTAATTCTATTTGTGGAAATTGGAAAATGAATTTCTCATACTCTACATCTGCAATACACATATGATAGATGCAAATATCTTCTTTAACATATTGATTTATTGATGTATCTAATGCAATATTTCTATTTTTAATAAAGATTGTGCGACTGTTCATCGCCTTCATAAATGACATATCATGAGATGTCATAAGAATTGTCATATTTTTTTGCTTATACTCAAGTAAAACCTGTGATAGAATGTGTATACTTTTTGAATCTAATCCATTCGTTGGTTCATCTAATAATAAAACTTCTGGTTGGATAATTAAAGCAACAATAAGTGCTAATTTCTGTCTGTTCCCCTGTGATAGAGCATCTACCTTTTTATCAAGATGCTGCTTAAAATCAAACCTTTGGCATAAGTCAAGAAATTCTTTTTCAATCAATTGATAACGTATTTTATTGAGTCCAAAAAAATATCTTGCATTCTCATAAGCACTCAAGTATCCATAATATCCTTGTCCACTTTCCATAACAAATTCACATAAATCTAAATTCTTTTTCTTTTGATTATTTATACCAAAAACATAGATATTTCCACTGTCCTGATATATTAATCCAGCAATCATTTTCAGGATTGTACTCTTCCCAGTACCATTTGCTCCTATAAAAGATACAATCTCTCCCCTTGTCATTTCAATATTCAAATCTTCTATAATTTGATGCTCACCAAATGACTTGCTGATATTTTCAAGTAAAATAGTATCATTATTCATACCTACCTCCAGAAATGCTCTTTTCAACATTATAACATAATCTAAAACTTCTTTATAATATTTATATTTGATACTGCTTTTCTTATCAATACATAAATAAAGTATGAAAATATAAATATAAAGAATATAGCTAATGTTATCAATAAGCATATATGAATAATAACATCTCTATCTAATAAATCTAATCCCCAATAAATACCACTCACTATCATTATTGATATTATCCAAGGATAGAAAAGTAAGTAAAGTTCTTTTTTTAACAACAAATTATTCATTTTCTTTTGTGAAACACCATTAACCTCCAACAAAACCTCTTGCTTTCTCCATTGATATTGATCAAATATTTTTAAAATGATAATAGCGATTATAAATAATCCAATAATAAATCCTATACTCAATTGATTGAAAATCTCTAATTGATTGGAAACACCTATCACCTTCAAAAGATTTGAATGGGCTGATACTTCTAATTGTGGATAATCATCCATAAGAACTTTTAAGACATTTAAATAATCATTAGAGTCATTGAGTTGAATGATAAATGTTTTTGATGATTTTAATTGAATATCTGTATACTTTATTAAGTTTTGATACTCTTGGTAGGGAATATAAATAATTCTTGATAAAGAGGATAATCCTCTATAATCTTCAAACTTCTCGTTTAAATAATTATGTATTGGAAGTGTGAAATGATAGTTAGATAATTGACATTCAATATTTTCATTCTTTTGTTGCCTATACAATTCATAATTCCCATAATATTGTTGATCATTATGAGCATTTTCCTGATTGAGATAATGTTGAAAATAATCAGAACTCATATAAGGGGATAGGAGATATCCATTATCTGTTTCTATAGGTATAAATCTTTGAACATCTTGAATATACTCATTATATTTCATTTCTTTTACTTCATCATTCGATAATGGATAGTTTGCTTCAACAATTATTTGAGTGCTTTGTAGTTCTTCAATTGTATTATTTAATCTTTCTATATACGTTTTTAAGAATACAGATAAAAAGCAAGAAAATGTCATGAGTAGAGTAAGTAATATTTTAAAGGTAAGATATTGAAATCGATTATACTTTAATATCTTTCTATAAAATAAATTGAGAGAGTTTTGATATGATGATATTTTTGGATTTGGAATAGTATTATGCGTAATTTGCATATCTTTTCTATTAATAATTTTTTGTTGTTCAATTTCATAAAGGCAATCACTTACCTCTTTAATAAGTTTGTCGTGAGAAGCAATGAGAATAGTTTTATGATACTTTTCTTTTAAGAGAATCAAAACATCTATTAATTTAAGTTTATTATCATAATCAAGATAAGCAGTAGGCTCATCTAAAATAATCAATGGTGTATCTTTCATCAAAGCACATACAATCGCAAGACGCTGTTTTTCTCCACCTGATAACTTTCTAATGTCTGTTTGATCATCTAAAAAGAGATTGAGGTCAGTCAAATATTCTCTAGCCTGTTTTTCATCAAACTCTTGATGTGAAAGATATGCAAAAAATTGAATATTTTCAAATAGACTCATACTATCAATAAGCTGTATATTTTGAAAAACAAATGCAATATGACTTCTTTGGAATTCTTTCTTTTTTTCTAAAGTTACTGAACAGATATCATAGTCATAGAAATAATAATTCATTTGAGCATTTTGTGTCATAAGTGCAATATCATATAATAAAGTACTTTTTCCACAACCACTCTTACCTGAAAGAACAGTTATTCTTTCATCTGGAATGATAATATGTCCATCTTTTATTAATGGCCTATCAAATGCAAGATTTATATTTTTTAATTCTAACATAAATTATTTTTCTCTCTTCGCAATACATAATACAATATAGCCTGTTCCATTAAAGAAAGAATAATTGCTGTAATCATAAAAATAATCATATTTAACAATAAATAATGTGTTCCCAATACAACAACAGTTAACAAACTTAGACTTATCCAAGAAAACCCATGAATAAATGTTTCAATAGATAAATATTTTCTCATATATGAATGATTAACCCCATTATATACTAATTGTCGTCTTTCTCTTCTCTTAGATCTTAACTGAAAATAAAAGATGACTGCATATACAATAGCACTTAATAAACCAATTCCACCTATAATCATAACTCTACTTTCTTGAAACGCAAATTGTTCTTGAGCTCCCTCAGTATAGAATACTGATTGTGAGAAAACATCATAATCTTCATTTAATTCTGTTAGATCTTTATATACATCAGCTATCTTATCTCTTTCTGCAAAGATAACATAGTCATCATATGAGTATGTCATTGCCGTTACGTTTTCTGAACGAGGTTTACTTCCACTGCTATCTCCGTTATATTGATTAAGTATTGCCTCATACTGCTGATAAGGAATATATATTATATAAGGAGTATCAAAGCTTTTATAATTTTTACTAACATCTATAGCCTCATCAATATCAAATTTCATATCGATTTGTTTATATGATATATATCGATATATTTGACTTTCATTATTATAGATATATTGATAAGTAGGTATATGAAGGGGCAACTCTACTGTATCACCACTTTGAATATTTTGCTCTGTAGCAAACTGAGAAGAAATAAAGATTTTCTTATTATCTTTATCCATATTATTTTCAGGAAAATACGGTTTAACAACAGGTCGTTCTGCAATGACAATATTTTCATCTATAATATGTTCTTGCTCATTACTTATAATTTTAACGCTTTTGGCTTCTGTTGTATTATTTGGATTAATTACTGAAAACTGTCCTATATTATAAATTGATAACACTCCTGAAATATTTTCTATTGCTTCTTTTTCTTTATCTTCTAAGGGTATCGAATTCCATTCTTCACCACTTACATACATTTCATGAGGAGCATATGGTTGACGTTTCCTAAAATAGATCATACTATCTTCTGCTAAATATTGATTGCCTGACAATCCACTGTATAAAGTATATTCATTATTAAACACAACGCCTAACTGAATACATAAAAAGACACCTATGACAATTAAAAACATTTGTTGTAACCATTGAAACTTATTTTTATATTTTAGATATTGAAGTGGTTTAAAATGATTATTTTGTTTATTGACTAATTCAGATTCATTTTTTAAATGTTGTTCTTTCATTACAATCTGATAATCTTTAATTTCATAGATAACATCACATATTTCTAACAATTCACCTTCATGTGTGGTCAATATAATTGTTTTATCCTTTAACTCTGATAAAACTTTTTTCAATCTAACAATACTCTGATAATCTAAAGATGCTGTTGGTTCATCTAATATAATAATATCTTTTTGACTGAATAATGCTAAAGCTATTAAAAACCTTTTTCTTTCTCCAATAGAAAGTTGACTTGGTGAATGTTTGAGGTTCACCTTATCAATTCCAACCTTCTGAAGATATTTATAAATTATTGATTTCTCCACTTTTTTATCCTTCAATTCTCCATAAAACTGAAAATGTTGAAAGATATTCATATTTTCAAAATAACTTCCATTTTGATCAACATAAAAAACATGATTTAAAATAAACTCTTCCTTATTCATAACTATTTCTTCATTATAAGTTATCTGGCTTTGACTAGTAAGAATAGTTTTTATGAGTGTTGTTTTCCCACTTCCACTAGCTCCTATAACTGCATGAATATTTCCATTATAGAATTTAACATATGCATTTTTAAAAATGTGTTTATTAGAATAACTTATATTAATATCTGAAATATTTAACATATTCAATCTCCTTTCTAAACAAGTATACAAAAAATGAATTCTATTCATTTTCATAAATATCTGTTTTTTCTTACTCATTTCCTTTTAGTAAGTCCATTTGATATATAACCATTAATTTTAAAAAGTTACTTATATTATAACATTCCTTGTTAAGACAATGAAGAAGTTTAAAATTTAGCAAAAAGATTAATTGTGATTCGTATTTTAATTGAAATATGGTTACAGATAAATAATTAAATATATTCCAATAATTTACATATCTTTATTTTCCTTCATGACTGCTGACATACTTTTATGATGATATCTCCTGATACTCATATATAACATGCAAGTGTAAATCACAAAAAACACAATACTCATAATCACTTCATTTAAAATAAAACTTTGTGTCTGGTTATATATTTCTAGGTTTACAAACATAGTTAAAATATATAAAAAAATGGAATATAATGGTTGTACTAATAATATAGCTACTGTCATTGTTATTATAAATAGTAACCTGTTCATATAAACATAATTTCTTTCAATTTTTGCTAATGAAATATTAAGAGCATTTATAATAGCAAAATTACCAGCTTGCTTCCTATAATCCTGGAATGCAAAAAAACTTATAAAGACAATAATAACCCCAATAAGTAAATAAATAATACCCTGAAATATGAATTGGATGAGATCTGCGTAATGATTTTGGATATTCGTAATTTCTAATAAATCATTCATACAAATAATCCCATAACTTTTTTGTAACTGTTGATATATATCTTGAGTATTCTTATCTAGATCATAAAACAATTCATATCCTTGATTATATTGAGTATGATAATAAGTATATAAATCACTATTTGATTCATTAATATATGTGTGTTTAAGTTCATTTACAACTGTCTCGTAAGGATAATATAACTGGGTCGTATATAGTTCACTGTATTCTTCTACAATTCCAGATATGGGAAAATTAAATTCTTTAACAGTATAATTTACTCCAAGTTTTAACGTTATTGTTTTTCCTATCATATCTTGAAAACTCATACTTGTTGCTTCTTGAATTTTTTGAGCAGCAAATTGATTAATAATAATACCCTGCTCTTGAGAATCATCACCTGCAATGAAATTCAACTTATGATACTCCTTAGGAAGTGAATGTATTTTTAAATTGATAGTTTTTTCTTCAAATGCAACTTGATTTTCAAATGCATAAACCTTTCGATAATCATCTGCTTCTTGAATATATCTTTGTGCACCATTTAAACTTGTTTCTGTAACATAAATCGTATGATCATTTAAAGATTTTATATCTATATTTGTTTTATCCAGAAGTTGTAAATTCGCTCTCATACTTATAAAAATAAATAATGTAAAAAATAATATGAGACCATAATAAAAACAATTTCTTTTTAATGTGATTTTATTAATTACCTTTAAAAGATATTTGTTATTGATACGTTCTGATATTTTTAATGGATATGTAAAATACTCACAAACATTTTTATCTTCTACAAGTTTTAAGACATGATTCATAATTTGATATTGGCAATCATAATAGTTTTTCATGAGTTCTTGATCATGTGATACAACAATTACAATATGATTTATTGAAAGTTTTTTTAAAAGTTTCATAACAATTTCTTTATTATCATTATCTAAAGATTCAGTGGGCTCATCACATAGTATAACATCAGTATTTTGCATAAGTGCTCTTGCAATAGCAACCCTCTGTTGTTGTCCATGAGAAAGTTCATGTGGAAAATGGTCAAGAAGTTCATTTAATCCTAATTGTTCTATAATTACATCTTTATTAGGATTTTCATCATTGCTTAATTTTTGGTATAAAGAAATATTTTCTGATATTGTTAATTGTTGAATGAGTTCAAAGTTTTGAAATATATACGCAAAAGAAAGAGAATTATCAACTCTTCTCTTACCTTCTTCAAATCCTTCATATCCACCAATAATAGATAAAAGGGTTGTTTTTCCGCTTCCACTTTCTCCATTAATATAATATAAACCATATTTTTGAATATCTAAATTTACATTATCAAACAATATTTGATTATTATATTTCTTAGTTATGTTTTCTAGTACTAATACCATTAAAGATAACCTCCTCTATGAATATTAAGGTAAAACATATTCCTAGTGATGCAGTCAAACTCATATAATCCAAAATTACAATCGTATTTTTAGTATTGTAAGATCTAAAAATCACATTAACAATTGAGTTTATTGCCTCACAAATATAACGACCAAATATTACGAAAATCAACCCTATCATTAACAAAAAGATAAAGTTTTTAACACATGTTACAATAATAACGTTATATTGATACCTTTTAAGAATATCATTTTCCTTTTTTCTTCTTGTTAAAAAGAAAGACTCTATAATTGCATAAATGACGATTGTCATGATAATAACGATAAGACTTACTTTGACTAATGAAATCACATCAATTTCAGGTAAGGTATTAGGACTTACTGCTCCTGCAAGACGTAAATCAAAACTGCTTATTTCACCATATGCCTTTCTATCAAAATAGCTTTGTTTTCCTTGATAAATAGTGTTTATTTTCTCAATAACTTCACCTATAGAGGATTGTGGATCAACCATAAAATCAACATAATCATAAACCCATTTCTCAATTGGAACATTAAAAACTTCAGACTGAAGATTATCAAATACTCCATTAGCTGTAAATATTTGATATTCGTAGCGATTTGACTCTGTCAAAATACCAGTCACTTTCAATCTATATGGTGAGTCAATAATGATTCCGTTATCAATAGTCTGATAAAAAGAAATTTCTTGATTTAATAATTTTTCTACATCATCATATCCATATATCTTTGCATAATATAATGCTGTTTGATAACTAAGCATAGCCTCATCTTTTTTCTGACACTGTTTTCCATAAGAAACATTAAGATTGGCTCCCTCTTTCAATTGATAAACTCTTCCTGTATCTTGCGAATCTTGCCTGTTTAAAATAACATAAGGCACTATTGGCATCCATGTATAATATAGTCCATCATCATTTTTTTCTTCAAATATTTTCTGATAAGGGGATTCTTTTTCTCCAGCAATGTAGGCGTAATTTGCTCTGTCAATTCCACAAGTATAGGCTTGTATTTCTGGAATCTCTGATAATATTTCGTTTATATCTTGATAAGTTATATTATCAAAATGTGTCCAAAAGTCTTTTGAGTCCACTTTCTTTTGATGTGGGGTTAAAGCAATAATATTTTTACCATAATAGTTCGTTAAATCATTTTTTGAAGTTTCCTCCACTGTACTATACATATTTAATGATGCATAAACACCAATCACTGAAACAAACAAAACAAACAAACTTAACAGCGATAACATCCATCTTGACTTTATATTTCTCAAGACAAATTTCACATGTTCCATAAAACTTTTTCTAGAATGAGAATGAAACTGTGTATGTAAGGGGGGCGTTTCCTTAACAAGTTTATCTTCTTGAATCTTCCCTTTATCAATCTTAATTATTCGAGTACTGTACATTTCTGCAAGAGCAACTTCATGCGTCACCATAATCACACATTTTTTTTGACTTATAACTGAAAGCATCTCTAATACAAATTGACTATTCTCATAATCTAAAGCGGCTGTTGGTTCATCGCACAAAAGAATATCTGGTTCAACAAGTAATGATCTCATAATTTGAACTCTTTTCTTTTGTCCATTAGAAAGTTGTTTTACAATTTTATCTTTATAATTCAGCATTTGGAATTCTTTTAATATATGAATGACTTTATTGGTGCTTGCTACGAGTGTTAAATTATCAAATACGCTTAGTGATTCAAATAACATGAATTCTTGCTCAATAATTTCTATATTATTATTATCTATTATTTCACCTGTATAATTTTTATCCTTACCAGATATTATATTTAATAAAGTTGTTTTTCCAGATCCACTTGGTCCTAAAATACTTATCAGTCCACAAAGATTAAATTCTAATGTAATATCACTTAGTGCCTCTATAATATTATATTTATTATGATATATTTTCGTAATATTATTAATTTTCATAAACTGCTTTTCCTTTCTAACTTGATTATATCTAAACATATTTCAAACTTTTCTTTTATAATTATTTAACAAATAATTTTTTAAATTGAAACATAATCAAACGAAGACTAGTTATAGATAGATAAATAAGATTGACATGACTGCCAATCTTATTTATCTATCTCAAGAGAATATTATGCATATGCATAGTATCTTGTAATTTTATAACCATTTACATTTCCATTATATGAAACAAATGTATATCTAGCTTTTTTTCCAGAAGTTTTTAATGTTCCTGTTTTACTACCACCTGTTGATGAAGAAAGAACTGTTTTTCCACCATTTAATTCATCCTTAATGTACCCATTTGTAATTGTTATCTCCACATTAATATATTTTGTGTAATCTGAAGCTGAGGTTAACTCAAAAGTTTTTGAACCTTTTTTTGTACTCGAATAGGTTTGTGATCCAGATGAAAAATAACAAGTACCAGATCCCCCTTCTGTCACCGAATCATATGTGCTAATACCTTCTAATGCCATAACCTTTACAACACTGCTTGTAGATAAGAAAGTATAAAATGTAACAGATAAAATTGCAATTAATTTTAAATATTTTTTCATACTATCATCCTCCTTATCTTTAAGATACTAAAACGATTTACATCAGTCAATGATTAAAAGTTGCACAAAAAATCCATGAAAAACTCAAAAATCCCACTACAATAGTGAGATTTCCTTCAACATTATCTTCTTTTTTTATAATACTGAATAAGTTTCTCCATGCATTCATACTCTTTTTCAGTATTATGAACAGATTCATAAAATTCCCTTAACAATTCCATTGTAAATACTTCCAAATCATATTGTCTTGTTTCTTTAGTAATTTGATGAACCTTTAATAACTGTTTCTCTTTTCTTTCATCACTGGATTTTGATAAATAAACTTGGAATGCATTAATCATTGCTTTCATATATTCAGTTGGATTATTCATTTGAACTTTAGCTTTTCTAATATACTCAGATGCCTTCTTTTTGTTTTGAAGTTTATAATAAGCATAAGATAGATAAAAACAGATACAATGATCGTGATGCATAATATCTAGAGCCTTATTTTCTAAATCAATAATTTTATCAAATTCTCTTGAACGCACATAACCCCATATTAAATTATTATATGTATCTTCAACTTCCTTAACCATCCCCAAATTATTGAAGGCTTCAATACATGCAAGATTCAATTTCTCTGATTGATCATAATTTCCATTCATTGAGTATATCACTGCAATTTGAAAATTAACTGAAGTTAACCTTTTTATATTAACTGTTTTTGAAAATATATCCCGTGCCTGAATAGCACATTCTAAGGCATCACTTAATTCTCCGAAAGTTGTCAATGGAATACTTCTATGAAAATAAAGCATCGCTGTAGAATAATCATTACCACTATACGAAAACGCTTCATTATTAAACTTTAATTCGTCTGCATAGTCTTTATTATTGTATGATATCACTCCTAGATAATCATAAAACAATTGAATTTGATAGGACTCAAGGTATGCAAAATAATTTTCAATAAACAGATAATCCTCTATCTTTTGTGAATATCCTTTCATTCTCAAATAAATTAATTCACATAATAAATATTTAATATATGATAATGAAGATTTGATTTTATTACTATAACTTCTAATGACTTTATATGAGTTCTCAATATCTTTAACATATACAACATCACTATAAAAAGTCTGAAAATCTTTTTCAAATTGTGTATCAAAATTTTCATTACTCACTTCAATATTCATAACAGAGAAAATTTTAACAACATTTTCAAATGTTATCTGTTCTTTATTTCTTTCTATTCTACTTATTTGACTCTTTGAGATACCCGTTTTATAACTAATATAATCCAATGTTAATCCTTGCTGAATTCTATTGAGCTTAATAATCCCACCAAAATTATTTATCATATTTTCACCATAAATTACATTCCAGGTCCTCTATCTTCACATGGTGCAATACCATATTCAAATGTACAACCGGTTTGTGTCTTAGGATCATATCCACATTTATCATCATGTACATGAATAACAGGCATAGCCCCTAATAACAACAATGAGATACATAAAACACTTAACAATTTTTTCATTTTTCTTTCCTCCCTTTTTTTACATATTTATTTTACCAAATTATAGCATATAATCAATTGTAAATAGTTGCACAATTTTGTTGATTTGAATAGAAATTTGATACTTATTAAAGATAAAGCATACTATGGTCAATTGAATCAAAAAACATTATTGCTTTTATAAATCATTCATTATATAATAGATGCACGGTAACTATAATAGGGAGATGATTCTATCCGGCGCACTTGATGTTGCAAAATCAGTAACATAAGTGAAACGTGGAAACAAAAATAATCACAATCACAGAGTTAAATACTCCTGTTAAAAACAGGTTATTTTCATTGTGCATAAATGATTATTTTAATTTTCCACATATGTTTAAGAAATTTTGACTGTGGAAATGCCACAGTTTTTTTTATTTATATAGTTACCGTTAAATAATTGAAAGGATAGAAAATATGGATAAATTATTAAGTTTTTTACAAGTTAAACCAAAATTATATGAAAAGACACAATATAATATATGGGATAATGATTATGTTTCAAAAGGTATGCTTCAAGCACATTTAGATGAAAGTTTAGACTCTGCATCACGAAATATTAAGTTCGTTAATAAATCTGTAAATTGGATATCTGAACTTTTCCCTCCAACAAAATATCATAATCTTTTAGATTTAGGATGTGGACCTGGAATTTATACTGAACGTTTTTATAATAGAGGATATTATGTGACTGGAATAGATATTTCTAAAAGATCTATAATGTATGCCAAACAATCCGCTATGAAAAATAATATGAATATAGATTATATATTAAATAGTTATATTGAGTATGAATTTCAAAAAACATTTGATTTGGTAACACTTATATATTGTGATTATGGAGTTTTATCTCCTCAAGAAAGACATACTCTTCTTAAGAAAGTTTATCATGCCTTATCGCAACAGGGAGTTTTCATATTTGATGTTTTTACTCCAGCTAAATATTATGGTTGTAAAGAAGAGCGTAGTTGGGAGGCACAAGACAATGGATTTTGGAGTAGTTCTCCTCATCTCCTTCTCCATTCCTTTTATTGTTATAGTGAGCAGAATACTTACTTAAATCAATATGTTGTCATCACGGAAGATGAGATTTGTCATTATAATGTTTGGGAACATGCTTTTACTGTTCAAGAATTAAAAAATGATTTGGAAGCTGTTGGTTTTCAAGATATTTCTTTTTATGGGAATGTTGCTGGTGAAAATAATTGTCAAGAAAATACAATTTGTGTAGTTGCTAGAAAATAGTTTTAAAAAAAGATTCAAGTCTATATATTATAGATTTGAATCTTTTTACTTTTATAAATCTAAATTCTCTCCAATTGTTGCTACCATGACAGCTTTAATAGTATGCATTCTATTTTCTGCTTCATCAAAAACCACAGATTGTGATGATCTAAAGACTTCATCTTCGACTTCTCTAATATCAATTCCTTGTTCATATTTTGCTTTTGCAACTTCAGTTTCAAAATCATGAAATGATGGTAAGCAATGCATAAATATTGTTGAATCTTTACCTGTTTTCTGCATCATTTCACTTGTAACTTTGTATGGAGATAGCATTTCTACTCTTGGTTTGTATAAAGCTTCATCTTCACCCATGCTTACCCAGATATCTGTATAAATAACATCTGCATCTTGAACAGCTTCCTCAACATTATCTAAAACTTCTAATTTTCCACCAGATTTTTCTGCTTCTGTTTGGCAATACTGTAAAACTTCTGGATCTATATCTAGACTCTTTGGTCCTAAGCATACAAAATGCATACCCATTTTTGCTGCTCCATACATTAAACCATAACAAACGTTATTTCTAATGTCTCCAGTAAAAACAAATTTAACTTCATTTAAAGGTTTGATGAGATGTTCTTCAATCGTAAGAAAATCAGCTAAAGTTTGTGTTGGATGATCAACATCAGTTAAACCATTCCATACAGGAACTCCTGAATATTTCATTAAATCTTCAACAGTTTTCTGTTGAAATCCTCTAAACTCAATTCCATCATACATTCTTCCTAATACTTTTGCTGTATCTTCAATTGATTCTTTCTTACCCATTTGTGAGTTACTTAAGAATGTGACATGAGCACCTTCATCTAAAGCTGCAACTTCAAAAGCACAGCGTGTACGTGTTGATGTTTTTTCAAAAAGGAGAACGATATTCTTTCCTTCTAATGTTTTTCCAATTCTTCCTTCTTTTTTTGATTTTTTAAGTTTATGTGCTAAATCTAACAAGTATCTGATTTCTTCTTGAGAATAATCTTTTAAAGTTAAAAAACTTCTTTGTTTTAAATTAACCATATATCTCTCCTTGTTTATCTTTTAAACATTGTTCCAATGCCTTCTTTAGAAAGCATTTCAATTAAAATAGAATGTGGTATTCTTCCATCAATAATAACAGCTTTTTTTACATCTTGGCGAATAGCTCTCACACAACAGTCGACTTTAGGAATCATGCCACCACCAATAATCCCCTTTTCAATAAGACTATTAACTTCATATACATGAACCAAAGGAATCAATGTCCCTTCATCATCTTTATCAGCTAATAAGCCTGGAATATCACTCACGAGAATCATATTCTCTGCTCCTAATGCCCCAGCTATTTCAGCAGCAGCAGTATCAGCGTTAATATTGTAGGTATGGCCTTCTTCATCAGTGCCTACACTTGCAATGACTGGAATATAACCTTTATCTAACATATCAATAATAATATTTGGATTGATTTTGTCAACATCTCCAACATATCCTAAATCATCTTCTGACTCATGCTTCTTTGCAATAATTAATCGGTTATCAACACCACTAATCCCAACAGCATTTCCACCTTTTTGCATAATGAGTTTAACAAGATCTTTATTTGTTTTACCTGCCAAAACCATTTGAACAACATCAATTGTCTCTTCATCAGTATATCTCAAGCCATTAATAAACTGTGTTTCTTTACCCATTTTATCTAATGTTCTATTAATTTCTGGACCACCACCATGAACAAGAATGACCTTGACACCAATTTCTGATAATAAAACAACATCTTTAATGACATTCATTTTCAGTTCTTCATTAATCATAGCATTTCCACCATATTTAATGACAACAATCTTACTGTTATATTTTTGTATATAAGGCAAAGCCTGTGACAAGACTTCTGCCTTTACAATTGAATTTTTATCCATATATAAACCCCTCTAAGTTCTATAATCCCCATTAATCTTGACATAATCATAAGTGAGATCACAACCCCATGCAGTTGCATGATGTGATCCATCATGTAAATTAATCAAAACATCTATCTCATCTTCGCTCAATACTTTTAATGCCTCATCTTCATCAAATGGATATCCCCTACCATTTTGACAGACCAGTATTTGACCAGCTTGACTCGCTAAATGCACTTCAATCTTATCCACATCATAAGATGCATCACAATATCCAATAGCACACAAGATACGTCCCCAATTGGCATCTTTTCCAAACATTGCAGCCTTGAATAATGAACTCGTAATCACTGATTTAGCAACAGTTTTGGCATCTTGCACAGAACAAGCATGAGAGACAGTACAAGTGAGTAGTTTTGTTGCACCTTCACCATCTTTAGCAATTCCTTTTGATAAACAGATACAAATATACATAAGAGCTTCTTTAAAAACTTCATAATCAGCATCTTTATCAATAATGATATTATTTTTAGCAAGTCCATTAGCCATAACACTCAACATATCATTTGTTGATGTATCACCATCAACGCTGACCATATTGAATGTATCTGCAACAACTTCTTGAATCACAGTATTTAACATCTCTTTTGAAATGGCTACATCAGTTGTCACAAAAGCAAGCATTGTTGCCATATTAGGATGAATCATACCACTTCCCTTAGCTATTGCACCAATATGACATGTCTGACCACTTAATTCAAATTCAACAGCATATTCTTTTTTCACAGTATCTGTTGTCATAATTCCTTCACATGCTGCTTCACTTCCATTGTTATTTAAAGATGAAACAAGTTTATCCATATGTGTTTGAAATGGTGTAATATCTAATGGCTGACCAATAACTCCTGTGGATGCAACAATAATATCATCTGCTTTGATATTTAATGCATCTGCACACAACTCACAGACTTGATTAGCTATATCTTCACCATTTGGATTACAAGTATTTGCATTACCACTATTACAAATAATAGCTTTTGCTTCACCATTTAACAAATGCTGTTTCGTAACAACAATAGGTGCACCTTTCACTTTATTTAATGTATATGTGCTTGCCGCATGACACATGACATCACTCACAATCAGTGATAAATCCTTTTTGGTTTTATTCTTTCTTATACCACAATGTATTCCAGTAGCTTGAAATCCTAAAGGAGCACAAACTCCACCTTTTACTTCCTTCATATTATTTCCCCCTCTAGAAAGATGGTGAAACCATCTTTAATCCTTTTGTTTCTTCTATGTCATACATGATATTCATATTTTGAATAGCTTGTCCTGCAGCACCTTTCACCATATTATCAATAGTTGAAACAATAATAAGTTTATGATATCTCTTATCATAATGTAATGATATATCACAAAAATTAGAATATTTAACAAACTTTAAATCAGCGACTTTTCCAGTCTTTAAAACTCTTATAAAATATTCTTGATCATAATAATCATGATATATTTTGATAACATCAGAAAATTGAATATCATCTTTTAAATCAACATAGATTGTTGATACAATTCCCCTATTAACTGGTAATAAATGAGGAACAAAAGTCACATGAATATCATCATGAGCCATTTTTGATAACTCTTGTTCAATCTCAGGTGTATGTCGATGCGTTGCTAATTTATAAGGATGGAAAGATTCATTACATCTAGGAAAATGGGTATCTTCACTTAATGATTTTCCAGCTCCAGTTGTTCCTGATTTAGAATCAATAATGAAATGATTATTTTTATTCATACCTTCTTTTAATAAAGGATATAACCCTAATGTTATTGAAGTTGGATAACAACCTGGATTCCCTATTATTGTTGCCTCCTTGATTTTATCTCTATTGACTTCACATAAACCATAAACCTGTTTATGATGAAGTTCTTTTTCATTGTAATCAAGATTATACCATTCTTGATAATCCTGTTCCTTATCTAATCTAAAATCTGCTCCCAAATCAATAAACTTCTTTTGATGGTCATTACAATACTTTGCATATTTTTCACTTAATCCATGTGGTAAAGATGCAAATATCATATCTGCTTTCTTTAAGACATCATCATCTGATTCACAAATCATATCACATATTCCATAGAATGATGGATACATTTCAGAGATAGGTTGTCCTTGATAACTTCTTGCCCCTATGGAAACAATTTCCACATCATCATGATTTAATAACAATCTTAACAATTCTACACCTGCATAACCACTGACACCAATAATTCCTACTTTTATCAAGACAATGCACCTACCTTTTCTTTCATAATTTGAATACTTTTAAGAACAGCAACAGGTGATGGTCCACCATCAACTTTCCTATTCATAACACATGTATCCAATGAAATAGCTTCATAAATAGATTCTTCAAATGCTTGATCGTGTTGTTGATAAATATCTAGTGGTAATGTTTCTAAAACAAGGTCATGATCAATACAATAAGCTACCAATTCTCCCGTTGTTTTATAAGCATCTCTGAAGGCTTTTCCATGTTTAACTAAGTAATCAGCACAATCTGTTGCGTTAATAAAACCTTTGGCTGCAAATTCCCTCATTTTCTCAGTATTGACTTTCATTGTCTTCAACATATCTGTAAAGACAGGTAAACAAAGTTTAACAGTGTCAATCGCATCAAATAAAGCTTCTTTATCCTCTTGCATATCTTTATTATAGGCTAATGGTAAACCTTTCATCATTGTGAGTAATGTTGAAACATCGCCAATCACTCTAGCACTTTTTCCTCTGACTAATTCCGCAATATCAGGGTTCTTTTTTTGTGGCATAATACTTGAACCTGTTGCATAAGCATCATCTAATTCAATATATTTAAATTCCCACGAACACCAAAGTATCATCTCTTCACTGAATCTTGATAAATGCATCATAATTAATGCTAAAGCAGATGCAAATTCAATAGCGTAATCTCTATCACTCACTCCATCCATTGAATTATAAGTAATATCTTTCATTGCTAATTGTTCAGCAACAAAGTTTCTATCAATTGAATAGGTTGTTGTTGCTAGAGCACCACTCCCTAATGGTGAAACATTCATTCTTTCATAACAATCATCTATTCTTGTGATATCTCTATAGAACATCTCCGCATAAGCCATAAGATGATGAGCAAATGTTATAGGTTGGGCACGTTGTAAATGTGTATATCCACACATGATTGTTTCTGTATGCTGAGAAGCCTGTTCAATAATAACTTCAATAATATTGATTAACATCTGCTTTATTGCTAACATTTCATCACGTGTATATAAACGTAAATCTAAAGCAACTTGATCATTTCTTGATCTTGCTGTGTGAAGCTTTTTGCCACTTTCTGGATAGAGTTTTGTCAATTCACTTTCAATAAACATATGAATATCTTCTGCTGTAGGATCAAATAACAAATCACCATTCTCTATATCATGTAAGATTTTATCTAATCCATCTAAAATTTCTTTTAAGTTTGATGCACTGATAATACCTTGTTTTTCTAACATCTTAGCATGTGCTTGACTACCCATAATATCTTGTTTATACATTCTTGCATCAAATGAAAGAGATGAATTAAAAGCATTCACATTCTCATCAATTTCCTTCTTAAATCTACCTGCCCATAATGCCATCATATTCACTCCCCTATTTATTTCTTTGTTGATCTAATAATGCTTTCACCTTAATTGGTAAACCATATAAGTTAATGAATCCTTGTGAATCCATTTGATTATAATCTTCATCTTCTCCAAATGAAGCAGTTTGTTCACTATATAATGTATCAGGTGAACTCATCCCTGCATTTGTAATATTTCCTTTGTATAATTTTAATTTAATTTCACCATTTACTGTTTTTTGAGTTTCATCAATAAATGCCAATAAAGCTTTTGTAAGTGGTGTATACCATTGACCATTATATAAGATATCTGCTAATTTCAATGACACCTGCTGTTTAAAGTGCTGCGTTTCTTTATCTAGTGTAATTTCTTCTAAATCTCCATGTGCTTTATAAAGAATTGTTCCTCCAGGTGTTTCATAAACACCTCTTGATTTCATACCAACCAATCTGTTTTCTACCATGTCAATAATTCCAATTCCATTGGCTCCACCAAGTTCATTTAATTTCAAAATTAAATCAACACCATTCATTTTCTCACCATTTAACGCAACTGGTTCACCTTTTTCAAATGTTAATGTCATATATGTTGGTGTATCAGGTGCTTGTTCTGGTGTGACACCCATTTCTAAAATCTTATCATACATTGGTTCATTCTGCGGATCTTCAAGATCTAATCCTTCATGAGACAAATGCCATAAGTTCTTATCCTTTGAATAATTTGTTTCTTTATTAATCTTTAAAGGAATATTTCTTGCCTCTGCGTATTCGATTTCATCTTCTCTGCTTTTTAATTCCCATGTTCTCCAAGGTGCAATAATATCCATATCTGGTGCAAAAGCCTTAATTGTTAATTCAAATCTGACTTGATCATTACCTTTACCCGTACATCCATGACAAATTGCATCGGCACCTTCAGCTTTTGCGATATCAACTAACTTCTTCGCAATAATTGGTCTTGCAAGTGATGTTCCAAGTAAATATTTTCCTTCATACATAGCATTGGCTTTCACTGCTGGAAAAATAAAATCATTCACAAATTCTTCTTTACAATCCGCAACATAATATTTTGATGCTCCAGTAGCTAAAGCTTTTGCTTCTAATCCTTCAAGTTCATCTGCCTGACCAACATCTCCTGCTACAGCAATCACTTCACAACCATAATTTTCTTTTAACCAAGAGATAATAATTGAAGTATCTAATCCCCCTGAATATGCTAATACAACTTTTTTATATTGTTTCTTTTCCATAATATTTTTTTCTCCTCTTCTTTTATATTTTTGTTTATTAAAATTCATATCTCCCTAATCGCCGCATAATCATCACCCTCCTAAAACAAAAACGCCTCTGGAAAAACTCCAGAGACGTATATATACGCGGTACCACTCTCGTTGTTAGAAAATTTTCTAACCACTCTTGCCTTTAACGCAGGTGACGTTCCATTATACTATCTTTCCAATGGACTCTCACAGGTGCGTTTCATTCGTTTCTACTTAGTAACCTTCCACTCTATGTTACCTCGCTTGAAGCGTTCAACAAATTACTCTTCCTGATCCTCGATTTCACTTTTAACTTGCGTTTATAATACATTGACAATGTTCTTTTGTCAACACTTTTTCTTTCATTTTTTGAAAAAAGCAAAATATTAACATTATTTTTACTCAAATCATGAATTATATAATCAAAACAATAAAATCCTCTTTATAAAGTATATGTTAAGAAAGATAAAAAATGATAGTTTTTATCCCAATACTCTTCTTAAAAATTGATAAGTATTTTGTTCTTCATCTTTTTGCTGAACATCTTTAACATGAAAATAGTATTGTCTTTGATAATCAAATTCTGCTAGTCTGGAGATGTTTGCACTCGATGGAGAATAATCAGCAGCCAGTGCCCAAGCAGCTCGATAGTGTTTCATAGCTAAAATTTTATCATTCTTATATTCTGCTAAAATACCTAATAAATTTTGGGGTTGTGGTGCATCTGGATAGCGACTTAAAACTTCTAATATTTTTTCTTCACATTTTTGTGGGCAATATGCAAAGAGTTCTTTCATCTCCTGGCTAAATTCCTCTAATATTAAATATTCATCTAAATCTTGTTGTTTCTTCATATGTCTCCCCTCCCTACAATTATATTATAGAGAATAATCTATCAAGATAGTGTTAATAAAAAAGACGAGTCTATTAAGATAACATTAAAAGTGATAATTTCAGGATATACACAACAATAATTTCTATAATATTTAACATGTAGCATAGTCATCCGTAATAATCAAACAAGTTATAAAAAGGACTTCCTAAATCGAAAACATTAAAGATAACAAAGTAGCAAAAATGTAAACTCTGCTTGCTAGTGTATGAAAATTGTTCATGTTATACTGTTGATAGACAAGGAGGCTATATATGTTACATGATAAAATGATTTATTATCGAAAAAAGAATATGCTCACACAAGAAGAATTAGCTGAAAAACTTTGTGTATCTAGACAAACAATTACCAAATGGGAGAATGGTGTCATTACACCTAGTTTAGAATATCTCATTGACTTATCACATATTTTTGGAATAACTATTGATCACTTCATTAAAGATGATGATTGTAGAAGTGATACACCGCAAGTTACCAATACAAATCAGCTTGTTTCCTTTCTTGTTGAAGCTAAAAAATCAACATACGCATCTCATAAAAACAAAATGAATTCATTAAGAAAGGATTCTCATGATTATAGTTATCATAATGGAAAATATCAATATTATGATTCATTCTTTGGTGCTTCATTTTTTTCTGGACAAGAAATTATTTATGATGATGTTCATGTATGCTGGTCTATGAATTATTATGGAAAAGTTTTAAGTGAAGATTTTAATAGTGAATTTTTAAAAGAGGCTTTAGCTTTGGTTAATGAACAAAGACCCTTTAGAGGGCCTGAGATTTATACTAGAGGTGAGTATACTTATATATCTAAAATCATAGGGGACTTTTCTACATTTCAAGGGAGTGAAGACATCTATTATCGTTCTCATAAAATATATGAAGCATTGTTTCATGGTGGAATGATAAAATAAGGAGAAGAGAATGAACAGTAACTATATAAATAAATACAATAACATTTTTCAGCAAATAGGAGATCATGCGAAAATAGTTTTAGCAACTTCTCATCAAGATAAAGTCACTGCTAGAAAAATGAGTTTTTTAATTATGAATGGTATTTTTTATTTTCAAACTGATAAGACTTTTAGAAAATACCAAGATATTCAAGACAATGAAAATGTTGCATTATGTCTTGATAATATTCAAATTGAAGGTATCTGTAAAGAGATAGGACATCCTTTAGATCATCAAGATTTCTGTAAATATTTTCAAAAGTATTTCTTATCATCTTTTCAATCATATTCTCATTTAGAAAATGAAAGATTGTTCATGGTTGAACCAACTTTTATACAAAGATGGAACTATATTGAAGGAAAACCAATCATTGAACAAATTTATATTCATCAGAAGGAATGTATTGAAAAAGATTATCAATAACATATATGAAATGGCTTTATTCTTATAAGTCATTTTTTATTAGAATGAATAATAGATGTCTAAAGGAGTTCACTCAACCTTTAACATCCTATATCCAACACCAACATGAGTTTGGATATATTGTGGAGAAGATGGTTCTTTCTCTATTTTCTTTCTTAATGTAGCCATAAAGACTCGCAATGAAGCAACATCACTTTCCCAAGAACTCCCCCATATCTCATGAGTTATATAAGTATGAGTGAGAACTTTCCCCATATTTTTTGAAAGCACACATAACAATTTATATTCTATTGGTGTCAAATGTAATTCCTCATCATTTAAATATGCACAACCAGCACTATAATCAATCTTTAATCCACCATTTAAGAAAGTTGATGAATGTACATTTGTGTTCTCAATATAACTTAATCGTCTTAAAGTTACACGTAATCTTGCAAGAAGTTCTTCAACAGAAAAAGGTTTGGTTAAATAATCATCAGCCCCTGCATCAAGTGCTTCTATTTTATCACTATCTTCACTACGTGCACTAATCACAATAATTGGCATATTTGACCAGCTTCTGACCTTTTTAATAATCTCAATGCCATCTATATCTGGCAAGCCAAGATCCAACAAAATAATATCTGGATTGTGTGAAGATGCTTCTAAAATAGCTGTTTCACCATTTGATGCTAATAAATACTTATAATTGTGAGCTTGTAAGGTTGTTGAAATTAAGTTGCGTACTGCACTATCATCTTCAACTACAAGAATTGTTGATGTTTTATTCATGCAATATGACCTCCTCTACTGGTAATATGACTCTAAGTATAGCACCTTTTGGTTGATTATCAAGAACACTCATTGTACCATGATGAGCATTCACAATAGATTTACACAAAGCCAATCCTAGTCCTAAACTTCTTCGACTATCTGCGACTTTCATATTACCTGTATAAAACATATCAAAGATATGTGGTTTCATCTCATCAGTAATACCTGGTCCATCATCTTGAACATCAATACATACCTCTTGTTTCTGCTTAAAAACATGAATCAGAATATGCGAACCTTTTGGTGTATATTTAATAGCATTATCAATTAAATTAATAATCACTTGTATCATAAGTCTTGTATCCATTTTTACAAGAATGAATTCATTATCTTGTTGAACCTGAATATGATGTTCCCTTCCTTGACGACTAATATGCTGTAATGCCTCATGAACAACTTCTTCAATTAATTCAGTTGTCATATTTAATTGCATCGTTCCATCTTCGATACGTGTTACTGATAAGAGATTCTCAACAAGATTGATAAGCCACAAAGAATCATCATAAATATCAGTATATAATTGTTTTTTATTTTTTTCATCTAGTGTATCACTACTCGATAAAAGTATCCCTGCACTGCCAGATATAGATGTTAATGGTGTTCTTAAATCATGTGAAATTGAACGTAGTAAATTTGCACGTAACTGCTCATTCTTAGCTATTAAATCAGCTTTAGACTTTTCCCTTATGACCTGCTCCTTTTCTAGAGCCATAGCCGCATCCCCTAGAATTGACAAGACTATACTATGTTCAAATGGATCTAAAGGTTTATTTTTAATTCTAATCCCTACAACACCATAAACATTCTCATTCACACGCAAAGCCAAGTATAAACACTTTGCATTTCCTAATGTATGTGTTGTTGCTCCTGCATGTTTATTATTTTTATAAACCCAGGTTGCAACTGCAGTTTCATTATTATTGATACATTTTTCAATATCTTTTGAGTCATCTATTGAAAACACAATGGGATTTTGAAGATTGAGTTCATCAACTGGATAGAAAATAATATCTTTATTGAGTAGTTTCATCAATTGATGACATGTGACATCAATAATTCCTTTTTTATTTTTTTCCTTTTGTACTAATTGATTTGTATCTAAGAGTATTTTTGTGCGATATGCTGTTTGCGCGGCACGTTTCGCACTGTTTTTCATTTGAACTGCCAAACCACTTGTAATAAAAGCCGCTAAAAACATAATCACAAAAGTTACTGGATAACCAGAATCATATGCCTGAAATGTAAAATAAGGATTTGTAAAAAAGAAATTAAAAACCAGTACACTTAAAAATGAAGAAACAATACTATAAATTCTTTGGGATGTCATAATTGAAATCATTAAAACACCTAATATATAAACAGTTATAATATTAGCTTCACTAAATCCAAAACTTTGAAATAAGTATCCTATGAAAGTAATAGCTATAATCACACAAATACAAATCAGGAAATCTTTCAATACAAATTGAGGTTTTTCTTTATATTTTTGATAACGATAAACCGATGTTCCTTTGACTGGAATAATATAAATATCTAAATTAGGAGCTGCAAAAGTGAGTTGTTCAACGAGTGATGGCTTTGAAAAAAGATGCTTTTTTGTTTGACTTCTTCCTAAGACTATCTTTGAAACATTAGATAAACGTGCATACTCTGAAATCTGATAAGCAATATCATCACCACATACCGCCTCAACTCGTGCACCAAATTGTTGTGCTAAATGCATATTTTCACTTAATGTATTTAAACTTTTTTGATCCATACGGATGTAATCTGAAGTTTCAATATATAATGCAGTTAAACACCCTTTGAAAGCAGCTGCCATACGTGCAGCTGTACGAATAACTTTCGCATTGGTTGGAGAAGATGAAATACATACCAATATATGTTCCCCAGTAAAATAATCTGTCCCCTTATCTGCTTTTGCAAGTTCAGTCATTTTATTAATACGATCGGCACATCTTCTTAACGCTATTTCTCTTAATGCAATGAGATTATCTCTATTAAAAAAATTTGATAAAGCTTTTTTGGCTTGATTTGGTTGATAGACTTTACCTGCTTCTAATCTTTCAATCAAATCATTAGGTTCTATATCTACCAATTCAACTTGATCTGCATCATCAAAAACATAATCAGGAATACGTTCTCTAACCAAAACACCTGTAATAGATGCAACCATATCATTTAAACTTTCAATGTGTTGAACATTTACAGTGGTATAAACATTAATTCCAGCTGCTAATAATTCTCTAATATCCTGATAACGCTTATGATGTCTTAAACCAGTTGCGTTTGTATGAGCCAATTCATCAACAAGAATTAGTTCTGGTTTTCTTGCAAGTGCTGCATCTAAATCAAATTCCTTGAGTTGAATGTGATTATGTTCAATAATTCTTGGAGATAAGCTTTCTAATCCTTGAACCAGTCTTGTTGTTTCTGGTCTGGCATGTGGTTCTACGTATCCAACAACGACATCTACACCACGGCTTTTTGCTGTATGAGCAGCTTCTAGCATTGTATATGTCTTTCCAACTCCCGCAGCATAACCAAAAAATATTTTTAAATATCCACGTCCTTGTTTTCTTTCTTCATCATGAATTTTTTTTAAAATTTCATCTGGTTCAGTTCTTTGAAACATCATCTATCACCCCATCATCATTCTAGCATTCTTCCTATTAAAATAGTATAAAGATTTTAAAGATAAAGAACCTCATAATAGGTTCTATTTTAAAATACCATCAAGCATTAGATTCACTTTTAATACATTAACAGTCTCCTCACCAAATATGCCTAAGAAACGTCCATCAGTACATTTATCAACAATCTCTTGAACTTGTGAATCTGTCATATCCTGTGCTTTTGCAATACGTTGAATTTGATATTTTGCTGCGGCTACAGAGATATGAGGATCTAACCCACTCCCTGAACATGTTACCAAATCTTCAGGTATAGGCATATTCCCCTGATCAGGATGTGAAGCACGTATTTTATCAACACGTTCAGCTACAATTTCTTGATATTGTTCACTTGCTGGACTTAAATTTGATGGTGAGGCATACATAACAGGTTGTCCTTTATCATTAACATATGTTGTTACATCTATGTTCATGATACGACCCCACATGTGCTTATTATCAGTATATTGCTGACCTAATAACTCGCTTCCATATTTTTTTCCATTGATTTCTATAATGCTGCCATTTGCCTGTTCTGGAAAAAAGACTTGTGCAATGCCTGTAATAACACCTGTATAAATAATACCACATAACACTGTAAAGATAACAAAAATAAGAACTGCTTTGGGAAATACATTCTTTACCATTTTCATTCTATAACCCTCCTATACCAAATGGCATACAACTAGTAGCATATCAATGACCTTAATACATATAAACGGAGTGATAATTCCACCAATCCCATATACTAATAAATTTCTTGATAACAACTTACTGGCTGATACTTCACGATATTTCACACCTTTTAACGCCAAAGGAATTAAAGCTACTATAATCAATGCATTATAAATAATTGCTGATAGAATAGCACTTTGAGAAGAATGCAAAGACATGACATTTAATGCTTGTAATTCAGGATATAAGCCAATAAACAAGGCTGGAATAATCGCAAAGTATTTTGCCACATCATTGGCTATTGAAAAAGTTGTTAAACTTCCACGTGTCATTAATAATTGCTTACCAATACGCACAATATCAATTAATTTCGTTGGAGAAGAATCTAGATCCACCATGTTCCCTGCCTCTTTGGCTGCCTGCGTTCCACTATTCATGGCAACAGCAACATCAGCCTGAGCGAGAGCAGGAGCATCATTTGTTCCATCACCTGTCATCGCAACCAAATGCCCTTTGGCTTGGAAATCACGAATCATTTCTAATTTACCTTCAGGAGTCGCTTCTGCTAAAAAGTCATCAACACCTGCCTCTGCTGCAATTGCTGCAGCAGTAAGTGGGTTATCACCCGTAATCATAATTGTCTTAATTCCCATTTTTCTTAAATCCGAGAACTTTTCCTGAACTCCACTTTTAATAATATCCTTCAAATGAATAACACCCATGATTTTATGATCTTTAGCAACAACCAAAGGAGTTCCTCCCTGATTAGCTATCATGTTGACTGCCTGTTCACATTCATGACTATATGTTCCACCATAACCCAATACATATTCCTTGATTGAATCTGCTGCCCCTTTACGAATTTCATGACCAGCAAAATCAACACCACTCATTCTTGTTTTTGCAGTAAAGGGAATAAACTTCATATTTTTATCTTCTAAACGTCTTGCTCGAATATTAAACTTTTCTTTTGCAAGAACAACAACACTTCGTCCTTCTGGTGTTTCATCTGCTAATGAAGAAAGCTGAGCAGCATCTGCTAAGTCATGAGGATGACAACCATCTACTGGAATCAATTCATAAGCTTGTCGATTTCCTAAAGTGATTGTCCCTGTTTTATCAAGCATTAAGATATCAACATCTCCTGCTGCTTCAATAGCACGTCCACTCATTGCTAAAACATTGGCTTGATTTAATCGATTCATACCAGCAATTCCAATAGCGGATAGCAGGGCACCGATTGTTGTTGGTGCTAAGCATACCAATAAGGCAACCAATGTTGTAACAGATGTTGGATTATCAATCCCAGCTTGGGCTGCTGAAAAAGATGAGTATGTGTAAAGAGAAACAGTGACCAATATAAAGATAATAGATAGTGCGATTAAAAATATTTGTAAGGCTAATTCATTAGGTGTTTTCTTTCTCGCTGCACCTTCAACCATGGCAATCATCTTGTCTAAAAAACTATCACCTGGATCATTGGTTACCTCCACAACAATCCAATCAGATAAAACTGTTGTTCCACCTGTGACCGCACTTCTGTCTCCACCACTCTCTCGAATAACTGGTGCAGATTCACCAGTAATGGCACTTTCATCTACTGATGCAGCCCCTTCAATAACTTCTCCATCCGCTGGAATTTGCTCACCAGCTCTGACAATAACAAAATCACCTTTACCAAGAGATGTTGAAGGAATATCAACAAATTCTTCTTTATTTGATAAAGATTCAATTTTATGTGCTTCTACATCTTTCTTGGCAGCTCTTAGAGAATCTGCTTGGGCTTTTCCACGCCCTTCAGCAATCGCTTCAGCAAAATTGGCAAATAAAACTGTTAACCATAAGATAAGTGCAATAGCAAATGTAAAACTTGATGCAACATCTTTATAACCAGTATAAGAAACAAGCCACAACAAAGTTGTTAAGATAGCAGATATATATACCAAAAGCATAACTGGATTTTCAGCTTGTGTTTTTGGACTGAGTTTAGTGAATGAATCTTTAATAGCACGCATAATCATTGATTTATCAGCAATTGCTCTCTTTTTGTTTTCCATAATAATTCTTCCCCCTCTATAACATACCAAAGAATTCAGCAAGTGGTCCTAAAGCTAACGCTGGAAAGAAACTCAATGCACCTACCAATAAAACAATAAAAATTAATAAGAAGACAAACATTCCATTGGTCGTTGAAAGTGTTCCTGCTGTTACAGCTATTTTCTTTTTTTCTACCAAATGTCCTGCAATAGCAAGTGTTCCTATAATAGGTACAAATCTTGCAAAAAGCATCACAAGTGCTAAAGAAACATTAAAGAAGACTGTATTCGCATTGAATCCAGCAAAAGCTGAACCATTGTTTCCACCACATGATGAATACGTATAAAGAACTTCTGATAATCCATGAGCTCCAGTATTGTTGAGACTATCAACAGTACTTGGTAAAGCAGCCGCTATACCACTCCCAACCAATATGGCAACTGGTGTTGCAAGACAGACAACAACTGCCCATTTCATTTCATATGGCTCAATTTTTTTACCTAAGAATTCTGGAGTTCGTCCAACCATTAATCCGGCAATAAAGACAGTCAGTATTGCAAAAGCCAACATGCCATATAAACCACAACCAACACCGCCAAACACGACTTCACCCAATTGCATCAATAGCATTGTCACCATTCCACCTATAGGTGTATAACTATCATGCATAGAATTCACAGATCCATTGGAAGCGGCTGTTGTATAAGCTGCCCAAGTTGCTGAAGTTGCAATTCCAAAACGTGACTCTTTTCCTTCCATATTTCCGCCTGGCTGTTCTACCATACCAATATCAACATTGCCATTTTGAGCCAACTGTGGTGTTGCATATTGCTCACTTACGGCTATAGAGCCTATTGCTAGAACAAGGCAAATAGCCATAGCTGAAAAGATTGCCATTCCTTGTTTTTTATTTTTAATCATTGAACCAAATGCAAAACATAAAGCTGCTGGAATTAATAATATAGATGTCATTTCAATAAAGTTCGTATATGCATTGGGATTTTCTAATGGATGAGCTGAATTTACACCCATATATCCACCACCATTTGTTCCCGTTTGCTTAATCGCAACTTGACTAGCAGCTGGTCCCATAGGTACAAATTGTTCTGTAACAATTTTTGCTTGTGGAATGATTTGCCCATTGACTGTTACTGTTTTTGATGCAACATCTATTTGCGCATTTTCTATAATTTCACCATCAACATTCACTGCAATCGGTTCTACCAATGATACAGTCTGTGCAGGTTCAAGATTTTGAATAACCCCACCAGCAACTAATAAAACAGAGATAACCAAGTTCAATGGAATCAAAACGTGGATAATCGTTCTTGTTATATCGACCCAAAAACTTCCTAATCCTTTAGCTTCCACTTTCATAAACCCTCGAATCAGTGCAAATAACACAGCAATTCCTGTCGCTGCTGAAACGAAATTTTGAACTGTAAGTCCCAATGCCTGAGTCAAATAGCTAAGTGTTGACTCACCACTGTAAGCTTGCCAATTTGTATTGGTAATAAAGCTGGCTGCTGTATTGAATGATAAATCCCACTTTACGCCTGATAATCCTTGTGGGTTTCCCATCAGATAACCCTGTAACAATTGTAATAAGAATAAGAAAACAAAACCAATAAGTGAAAATGCCAATACACTGACTGTATATTTCTTCCAAGTCATTTCCTCTTGTGAGTCAATATGCATGATCTTATAAACTGCTTTTTCACAAGGAACTAACATTCGAGATAAAAATGTTTTTTCTCCATTCATGACTTTTTTAATATACGCTCCTACTGGAATAGCTAAGATAATAAGAGTAATGAAATATAGGACATACTGTATAAGAGTTGAATTCATCTTTGTTGATCTCCCTTCATAAGGATATATACATAGTAAAATAATAAAATCATAGCAATCAAACCAATAATTGAAATCATGATTGTCATCATCTTTTCCCCCTTTTTCTTTTGATATCCATAGTATATGCGAAGTGATTTTAAGATGGTGTTAATAAAAAAGATAATGACATTAAGATTGTATAAAGAAAAATCCTTTATAAAAATATCATGAAGTGACTATACTTTATCTACTTTTCCTTGTGAGTTAGAAAAATTTTAATTCTTGTGTTAAATATATACCTTTGTGTTTACAAGAAAAACAATGTCGCTTACAATATATCACAAGGAGTGATTTTATGAATTTAAGAGATATAGCCAAGCGATATGTTTTGAATGATACAGAATTAAATATTGTAGAAACAATTATGAATGAATTAGCAATAGGAAATGAACGTATTTCTATTAGAGAATTAGCAAGTAAAACTTTTGTTTCTACAACAACAATTATAAATCTTGCTAAAAAATTAGGCTTTATTGGTTATAGCCAAATGATATATATACTTAATGATAATATTCATAAACAGGTTTCTATCCATAACAATCACTCATTAGAGGAGTTTATTCATAAAGAAGATATGGATACTATGCAACAACTCATTAATGATATTCATACATATAGAGATCAAAAAATATATCTTGTAGGAATAGGTTTTTCAGGTATGATTACAGGATATTTTCTTAAAAGATTAGCAGAATTCGATATTTTTGCATATGAAGGTGCTCCTATTGATTGTATAAATGCTCGAAGCAAACCTTCTATTGTTATTATTTTTTCAAAGAGTGGAGAAACAGAGGATATTATCCAAATTATTAATTTATCAAAAAAGATGGGACATAAAATATATGCTATGACAGCAACACAAAAATCTACAATAGCTAAGCTTTCTGATTATCATATTCAATTACAATTTCAGCAAAATAAATTTTTTGAAACTCCTGATTATTATGTAGGAACTGCTATTTTTGTTATAGAAAATATATTAACGGAAGTCCTAAAAAAAGAATCATCTTAACATGTTTTTTTCATACTTAACATATTTTTTAATCAACTGGTTGCATTGTCAGCCAGTTTTTTGTTTGCTACAATGAAACTATCAAAGAGAGGCCAATTTTTGAGAGAAAATGGAGGAGAAAAAAATGAATAGTAAGAGATTTTCTATTTGTATTGTTGGAGGGGGAAGTACTTATACTCCTGATATGATGGAAATGTTATGTCTTGTAAAGAAAGAATTTCCTTTACGTAAGATAGTCTTATATGATATTGATGAAAAAAGACAGAAACCTATAGGTGAATTTGGTTCCATTCTTTTTCAAGAATATTACTCAGAGTTAGATGAATATATTTTTACATGTGATAAAGAAACTGCTTTTACTGATATTGATTTTGCTTTAGTACAGATTAGGCAGGGTGGATTAGAACTGAGAGAATTAGATGAGAAGATTCCATTAAAATATGGTGTTATCGGTCAAGAAACATGTGGTCCAGGTGGGTTTGCTTATGGTGTAAGAAGTGTTTTAGGAATGATTGAATTGATTCATGATATTCGACAATACTCAAAGGATGCTTGGATTTTGAATTATTCAAACCCTGCTGCAATTGTTGCTGAAGCTACAAAGAGAATATTCCCAAATGATTATCGAATTCTTAATATTTGTGATATGCCTATTTCTATTATGGATATCTTTGCACCTTTAGCGGGTTTAAAACGTACTGATGTTGAACCCAGATATTTTGGATTAAATCATTTTGGTTGGTTTACTCATTTATATAATAAAGTAACTGGAAAAGATGTTCTACCAATTCTCTTAGACAAATTAAAGAATGGTCATTGTGATGATGAATTACATTATACTGATAAAAATGATGATTATTGGAACTTTACATTTAAACACCTAGAGAAGATGGTACAAGACTACCCATACTCATTGCCTAATACATACTTACAATATTATCTATATCCAAATACAATGGTCAATCATATAGATCCAAATTATACACGAGCCAATGAAGTTATAGATGGTAGAGAAAAACGAGTGAAAGAATACTGTCAAAGTATTATAGACTTACATGCAATAAGGGGAACACAATATGATTTAGATAAAAAATATGCTCAAGAATCTCATGATGGTATTGAACAGGCTACAGTTGCTCATAATGATGCTCATGCGACATATATTGTTGAACTTGCTATGAGTATTGCTTATAATCGCAAAGATACATTTTTATTAATGGTAAAAAACAATGGAATTGTCAATAATTTGGATGATGGTATGATGTTAGAAGTTGCCTGCCAAGTTGGAAATCATGGTGCTGAGCCTTTCCATGTTGGAGAAGTCCCAACTTTTGAAAAAGGTCTTCTAGAAGGGCAATATGCATATGAAAAATTAACGGTTGATGCTACTTTAGAAGGTTCTTATCAAAAAGCTTTACAAGCTTTAGTTGTCAATAGAACTGTTGTTGATACAGATTTAGCAAGAAAGATTTTAGATGATTATATTTCTGTGAATAAAGACTATTTTCCTAAATTTAAATAGGAGGTGAATTTATGGATAAATTAACACATTTGTTAGATAAAACATTAATGCCAATATCTAACAAATTATCTAATAATAAATATTTAGCTGCTTTACAAGATGGTTTAATGTTTTCTATGCCTATATTAATCGTTGGATCTGTTTGTATTATTATAGGAGATTTTCCATTACCTATTTTTCAAGAAACAATGACATCATTACTAGGAGATATTTGGAGTCAATGGTGTTGGGATATTATGGTTCCTGCAACAACTGGATTGGTATCATTGTTATCTATTATTGGAATTGCTAACAGTTTAGCTCTTAAAAATAAAGTTGAACCTTTATCTGCTGTAGGTATTTCTGTTTCTGCTTACTTTATCTTATTGGCACAGATGGAAGATGGTGGTTTTGCTGTTTCTAATTTTGAAGCTCAAGGCTTATTTACAGCTATGATAACAGCTTTAATAGCAACTTCAATTTATAGTTATACTGTTCATAAAAATTGGATTATTAAAATGCCTGAAAGTGTTCCAAGTTTTGTTTCAAGATCATTTAATGCTTTAATACCAGCTGCTGTTGTTTTACCCATTTTCTTAATCATTCGTCTTGTTGTTTCATTAACACCTTATGATACAGTGACAAACTTTATTATTCAAGTTCTACAGATGCCACTGGCTAGTATAACAACATCATTAGTTGGAACATTATTTGCTTCTTTCTTGAATTCATTTATATGGTTCTTTGGAATTCATGGTTCATCTGTAGTTGATTCTTTTATGGATCCGATTTGGTATGCAACAAGAGCTGAAAATCTAGCTATTTATCAAACTGCTGTAACAGCAGCAAGACCCTATATAGTTACAATGGACTTTATTAATTTCTTTGTCTTTTTAACTGGTTCTGGTATTACATTACCTTTAACAATTATTATGGCTTACAAATGTAAATCAAAACGTATAAAACAAATTGGAAAATTATCTATTTTACCAGGATTATTTAATGTTAATGAACCTGTTATATTTGGGATGCCAATTGTTTTAAATCCAATGATGTTAGTTCCATTTGTTCTTGCCCCAACATGCTCTGTTCTTATTGCCTATCTTTCAATGTATGCTGGTCTCGTTCCTTATCCAACTGGTGTCACAATTCCTTGGACAACACCCGCCCCTATATCTGGCTGGTTAATGTGTAATGATTGGCGTGGCGGTGTCTTACAAGTTGTTGTTTTGATAGTTTCAGGATTGATATACTATCCATTTATTAAATCATTGGATAAGAAATATATTTTGGAAGAATCAAATGAAGTATAAAGTCAAAAGATTAACTGCTTATCTTATAGATTGGTTTATTTCTTCACTTATATATAGTTTTATAACTTTACTTTATTATTCAATGATAACTCAAACCAAAACAACAAGAATTGACTTTTATCAAATCTCTTTTTATCAAGGAATTTTGATTATAAGTCTATGTTTATTTGTCTATTTTATATATTATGCAATTATCCCAATTTATAACAATGGTCAAACACCTGGTAAGAAAGTTTGTCATTTAGAAGTTTTTCATAAATATGATACAAAATACCAATACGTTCCTTTTTCCCTTAAATTTATAACAATGCTATTAGGAGAAGGCTTTCTCTTTTATCCTACATTTGTTATTCTTCAATTTATGGAATGTCATTTTAATGCAGACATCGTTGCTATATTATATAAAATATCTGTAATTACATCTTTAATATCTGTATTTATATATCTTCTCACAAACAAATTTATACATGACTATACATCTCACAGCAATGTGATTATGAAGACATAAATACAGAAACTGTTATAATACAAACTTTATCATCAAAAAAAGATTCATTCCTATATACTGGAGTGAATCCTTTTTTATTTTAAATAAGCATACTTCTGACATATTCATATAATGCATTATGAGCATGTTCACCATACTGAGCAATGATTTTCACTATAGCACTTCCAACAATGACACCATCAGCATATTTTCTCATTTCCTGAGCCTGATCAGGACTGTGAATGCCAAATCCAATAGCAACAGGGATATCAGTAACAGCTTTAATATTATGAACAATCTTTGATACATCAGTATGAATATCTTGACGTACACCAGTGACTCCCATTGATGAAACTAAATAAATGAATCCTTCTGCTTCTTTGGCAATCATTTTAACTCTATCTTGAGATGTTGGAGCAATCATAGAAATGACTGTAATACCATATACCTTCGCAATCTTTTTAACTTCTTGACTTTCTTCATAAGGACAATCAGGAATAATGATACCATCTACTCCTACTTCTTGACACTTTTGAAAGAATTTATCATATTGATAATGAAAGACAGGATTTAAATATGTCATGAGACAAATGGGAATTTGTGAACATTGACGCACATTCATAACAATATCAAATACTTGGTCCGTAGTCATTTTATTCTTTAAAGAACGAATATTTGCTGCTTGAATGACTGGTCCTTCTGCTACAGGATCACTAAAGGGTATGCCAATTTCAATCAGTGAAGCTCCGGCTTTTTCCATTTCTAAAATATACTCCACTGTTTTTTCTTGAGTGGGGTCACCTGCTGTCAAAAAAGCAATAAATGCTTTTTGATCCTGAAATGCATTTTTTATTCTATTCATTGATCTCAATCCCCCTATACTTTGCTATGGCAGCAACATCTTTATCTCCCCTACCTGACAAACAAATCATAACAATATCATCCTTTGCAAGAGTTGGAACAATTTTCCTTGCATATGCAACTGCATGAGCACTCTCAATTGCACAAATAATTCCTTCTGTCTTTGCTAGATATTCAAAGGCTTCAACGGCTTCATCATCAGTTACAGGTACATATTGAGCACGATGGATGTCATGTAAATGAGCATGTTCTGGTCCTATACCCGGATAATCCAATCCTGCAGATATTGAGTAAACTGGAGCAATTTGACCATATTCATCTTGGCAAAAGTATGATTTCATACCATGAAACACCCCTAATGTTCCAGTATTTATAGTTGCTGCAGTTAATGCTGTATCAACGCCTTTACCAGCCGCTTCACAACCAATCAATTGTACATCTGGCTCATCAATAAAATGAGCAAACATTCCCATAGCATTGCTTCCTCCACCAACACATGCCATAACAACAGTTGGCAATTTTCCTTCTTTCTCTAATATTTGAGCCTTAGCCTCCTGAGAAATAACACTTTGGAAGTCTCGAACTATCATTGGAAAAGGATGTGGTCCCATGACAGACCCTAAAACATAAAGTGTATCATCGACTCGCTTTGTCCATTCACGCATAGCCTCATTCACTGCATCTTTTAATGTCATTGTTCCTGTTGTTACACTATGCACCCTTGCTCCTAATAACTCCATACGATAGACATTAAGTGATTGCCTATCTGTATCCTCTTTTCCCATAAAGATATCACATTCCAAACCAAGCAACGCTGCAGCGGTCGCAGTCGCAACCCCATGTTGTCCAGCACCTGTTTCAGCAATAACTCTTGTTTTTCCCATCTTCTTTGCCATCAATACTTGCCCTAATACATTATTAATTTTATGTGAACCTGTATGATTTAAATCTTCACGTTTTAAATAGACTTTTGCGCCATCTAAATCAACTGTCATTTTTTGAGCATAATATAATAAAGAAGGTCTTCCTGCATATTCATTTAACAAAAAAGTTAATTCTTCTTGAAAGGCTTTATCATTTTTATAAAATTCATATGCTTCTTCTACTTTATGAATCTCATTCATAAGTGTTTCTGGAATATATTGTCCACCATGTATTCCATATCTACCTGTTTCCATATTTCACTTTCCTCACTATTCTTTTTATTTTTTCCTTATTTTTATATCCATTTGTCTCTACACCACTACTTATATCTAATCCTAAACAATCTACCTTTAATGCATCATCAATATTATTCAAATCAATTCCACCTGCTAAAAAGAAAGGTAATTTCATTTGAGGAATCTTTCTCCAATCAAAACATTGTCCACTTCCTGCAATTATTGAATCAAAGAGATAATAATCAATATCTGTGTATAAGTTAAAATTATCAACATTGACTGCTTTTATAATAGGTATATTTATATTTTTTCTAAGATTCGAGATATAACTTTGATCCTCTTGACCATGAAGTTGAACCATATCTATAATATTTTCCTGTACAAGCATAACGATATCATGAACATCACTATCTACAAAAACTCCTACTTTCTTGATTTTAGGATGAAGTCTTTGACTTAAATTCATTGCTTCTGCTTTCGTGACTTGACGACGACTTTTAGCAAAAACAAATCCAATATAATCAGGCATAGCCTCATTGACTGCATCAATATCTTCATTTCTAAAAAGACCACATATTTTAATTTTCATATTGACCTCTTAATTGCTGAAATGCAATTTCTTTATTTTCAGCTTTCATAATAGCCTCGCCAATTAAAACTGCATTAACATGATTTTGTTTTAAGAGTTTTATATCCTCATGTGTATGAATACCACTTTCTGATACAAAGAGGATATGTTCAGGAACATGTCTTCGCAGTTCTATACTGTTATGAAAATCAACTGTAAAATCTTTAAGATTGCGGTTATTAACACCAATGATTTTGGCGTTTGCTTTGATAGCTCTTTCTATCTCATGTTTATTGTGTGTCTCAACAAGAACACTTAACCCTAAGACTTCTGCTAATTGAATATAGGAATTTAATTGTTCATCATTAAGAATTGCACAGATTAATAAAATAGCATCTGCTCCAATTTGTTTTGCTTCATAAATCATATATTCATCAATAATAAAATCTTTACGAAGAACTGGAATATGAACATATTCTTTAATTTCTTTTAAATATTGGTTATCTCCTTGAAAGAAAGTTGGTTCAGTTAATACTGAAATAGCACTTGCTCCAATTCTTTCATACTCTTTAGCAATCTCTATATAGTCAAACTCTTTTGCGATTAATCCCTTAGAAGGCGAAGCCTTCTTCACTTCTAGAATAAATGACATATCTTTGCTTTGTAGTGCTTTATAAAATGAATATTGTTGAGTCACTTCCAAAGCCTCGACTTGTTGTTTTAAAATATCAAGTGAAAGCAATTCCTTTTGTCTTTGTAATCTTATTTTCGTTTTTTCGACTATCTGCTCAAGAATCATACTTCTACCTGTGAAGCTTGAATAAAATCCTCTAATTTCTTCAAAGCTTTCCCCTCATCAATCATTTGTCTTGCTATTGCAATCCCTTCCTGTAGGTCCTGGGCCTTACCGCCTATATAAATTGCTGCTCCTGCATTCATTAAAACAGCATCTCGTTTAGGACCTTTTTGTCCTTTTAATATATCTAATGTGATTTTTGCATTTTCTTGTGGAGTCCCTCCTACCAGTTCTTCTTTTAAACAACGCTCAAACCCAAATTGTTCAGGTGTTATTTTATAACATGTATAGTGTCCATCATGAATCTCACAGATTTGTGTTGAAGAAGATAAAGAAATCTCATCTAAGCCATCTTCTCCATAAACAACCATTGCACGTTTGACTCCTAAATTATTAAGCACTCTTGCGAGGGGTTCAACTAATGTCTCATCATAGACTCCCATGATTTGCATTGATGCTCCTGCTGGATTCGTTAATGGCCCGAGAATATTAAAAACTGTTCTGATTCCCAATTCTTTTCTGACAGGGGCAACATACTTCATTGCAATATGATAGTTTTGAGCAAAGAGAAAACATATATCTATTTGTTTCAAAAGATCTGCGCTCTGTTTTGGTGATATATCAATTTTTACTCCCAATGCTTCTAATACATCTGCTGCACCACACTTTGAACTTGCTGCCCGATTACCATGTTTTGCAACTTTGATACCACTTGCTGCAATAACAAGTGAAGACGTTGTAGAAATATTAAATGAATTTGAATGGTCACCACCTGTTCCAACAATCTCTAATACATCTTCATCGTTTAATATTTTAATACAATGTTCACGCATTCCTCCTGCACTTCCTGTGATTTCATCAATTGTTTCACCTTTTAAACTTAGTGCTGTTAAATAACTTGCCATTTGTATCTGTGATGCCTCACCTGCCATAATTTCATTCATGCATTCATATGCCTGTTGTTTTGATAAATTATTTCCTTGTGCTAATAACTGAATCGCTTCTTTAATCATTTTTTCATTCCCCCTATAAAATTTTGTATAATTCTCAATCCATCATTTGTTAAAATAGATTCTGGATGAAACTGCAATCCATAAACAGGATAAAGATTATGCTTCACTGCCATAATCTCACCTTGACTTGTTTTCGCTATAACTTTCAAATCTTTTGATATATTCTTGACTATTAAAGAGTGATATCTTGCGACTTGAATGGATTTCTCCAAGCCCTGAAATAGAACATCATCTTGTAAATAAATGAGTGATGTTTTCCCATGCATTAATTCTTTTGCATAGGTAATCTCACTTTGGAAGACTTCACAAATTGCCTGATGACCTAAACAAATTCCTAATATTGGTACAGAACGATAAAATTGTTTAATAACACTTTCTATAATACCTGCTTCATGTGGATGTCCTGGACCTGGTGAAAGCACAATAGCTTGAGGATTCAATTTATGAATATCTTCTAGAGACAATTCATCATTTCTAACAACTTGAATATCTGGCTCAATAGTTCCTATAAGCTGATAGAGGTTATAAGAAAAACTATCATAATTATCAATCAGTAAAATCATAATTTCCCTCCTTGAGAACACTTTAAAGCATCCATAATAGCTGCTGCTTTTTGACAGCACTCTTGGAATTCTTTCTCTGGCTGGCTATCAGCAACAATGCCTGCTCCACTGCTTACATATACTTTGTTTTTCGTTTTATAAGCAAATCTAATGGCAATACATGTATCCATTTGCCCAGAAAAGCCGATATGTCCTATAGCCCCGCCATAGAGGTAGCGTTTATGGCCTTCTAATTCATAAATCAGAGAACTGGCTTTGATTTTTGGTGCTCCTGATAAAGTTCCAGCTGGTAATAATGCATCAATCGCATCTATTGCATCTTTATCTGGTAAAATTTTACCACTCACTGTCGAACCAATATGCATAACATGAGAATATTTGAGAATACTCAAATACTCTTCAACTCGAACACTCTTAAACTGACTGATTTTCCCTATATCATTTCTTCCTAAATCAACAAGCATATTGTGTTCTGCCAACTCTTTTTGGTCATTTAATAGATCTGTTTCATTTTGTTTATCTTCCTCTATCGTTTTACCTCTAGGTCTTGTACCTGCTAGTGGATACGTATATAATTTGTTATCGTCTAATTTTACTAATGTTTCTGGAGAAGCACCAACTATCTCTAAATCCTCAGTAGAAAGATAAAACATATAGGGTGATGGATTTGTTTCTCTCAAGTTCTCATAGATTTGAATGAGACTTCCTTTTGCTTCAATCTCCCATCGATTAGAAAGAACAATTTGAAAGATATCACCTTCATAAATATGCTTTTTTGCTTGTTCAACGATTTCACAGTATTTCTCTTTTGAAAATAAGGATAGACATGGTCCTTTTATTTCTAGTGCTGGAATCAGTGATTTTTGATTTTGTTGAATCATACAATGAAGTTCTTCAAGTTTTTGCATTCCTTTTTGATATTCAACTTCTAGATTCTGAATGGGAACATGAGTGATCAATTGAATCATATGTTCCTGATGATCAAAACAAATGACTGTATCAAATAACATTAAATACATATCAGGAATCTTTTCATTATCATCTTTATCCCTCTTTAATGTCGGCTCATTATAATGAAAATACTCATACCCAAAGTAGCCAACCAGGCCCCCTGTAAAAGGTGGCAATGATGGGATAAATGGAGTTTTATAATGAGATAATAGATTTCGAATATAATCATGTGGATGATTCACTCTATATTTTTCCTGACCGATTATTATTTCATTATCATAACAGGCTATGGACATAACTGGGTTATAGCCTAAGAAAGAATATCGACTCCAACGTTTTTGATGATCAGCACTTTCTAATAAATAACATTCTTGATTGTTTCCCTTGAGTTCTTTAAGAATATTCATTGGCGTTAAATCCTTTGCAGGAAACTTTTTGTAGATTGGTACGATATCATAATCACCTTTTTCAAGATAACTTTGAATTTCTGATAATATTGAATAACTCATTTTCTTCCTCCTTATAAAACAAAAAATCCGTCCCGACAGAAAAACTCTGTCAAGGACGGACAATATATAAACCCGCGGTACCACCTTGTTTTATGCTAAAAAAGCATACTCTTTATATAGAATGCTATCACATTCCTGACTACTAACGTAAGTCTTTACGTCAAAAGATACTCAGCATTTGCTTTTCATTTTGCCCTCAGTGGTCCATTTAATAGGCTGCGTTCTGCTTGTTTCCACCATCCAAGCTCTCTAGTAGTGCACGATCTATTTTTATCTCCACATCAATGGTTTATTTTTTACTACTATAAATGAGATAAAACAAATTGTCAATAAAAAAATATTTTATTAATTTATTATTTATCACTCATTATAGAAAAGAAGTTATTAAAATATATGCAAAACTTAATCAATATGTTCATTATTTTTATTTAATTGAATACTATCTTTCATCATATCAAGTGCAATATCTTTTAAGGATTTCATATCATTATTTTGCTTATTTTCGCAATCAATAGCAACTTCTATAAAGTGTTTAGAATTATAACGATGTAAAAGTTCTATATCTGATTCTCCTTGAGAAGTATAATAAATTCCTGACTCTTTATCTATTAATTGATAATCACTTCTTTGTCGGTGTGTATAACCTTTATGATTCTTAGAAACAGTATACTTCACTTTAAGAGTTCCAAATTGATCATTATTCTCATCAAACCAAAAATAATATGAATGATCTTGACCCTTAAATGTACCATAAAATCTTATATTATCAATCTCAGATAATGTTTTCTTTAGCACAGAACTATCAAAATATGACTTAGGATGATAGAAATCATAAAAGTCATCTCCTAGACTTGATTGAAAGTTTTTAACTGATGAATACCAGTTCATCTCAGTGTTTTTTGGTATTCGTATCATCATATAAATAGCTATAATGATAATAGCTATTGCAAATCCTATTCCATAAATAAGTTTCTTCATTTTTTCACCCTCTTATTATGACTCACATATTTTTAAAGTTTGCATAGATTAATATTGGGTTAGAAATAATCTCTAATCACATAAAGAGTCAGCCATCAGCATGGCGCCATATACTCCTCTTCCAATATCCTCTTACTCATTAGAGATTTTCTACCTCATTTTATGATTATAAAGCATTCATATTTATATTTATTATACTATATATTGAATATCCAACCAAGATATTCAGTAGAAAAAATAATAATTAAAGAATATACGGTTAAATAACAAAAAACAAAGGCTATTGGACCTTTGTTTCTATAAATATGATAATAATTGTTTGACAAAGTCAGTTTGAGGATGATCTAAAATATTTTGGCTTGTATCAAATTGCTCAATATGACCATCTTTCATAATCATAACACGATCTCCTAAGCGAAGAGCTTCCTGTATGTTATGAGTAACAAAAACAAGTGTAAATGGAACTTTTTGATGAATACGTAAAAGTTCATCTTGTAAGCCATGTCTAGTAATTTCATCAACAGCTCCAAAAGCTTCATCCATCAGAATAATCTGAGGATTAGCTGCTAAAGCTCTTGCAATACCAATACGTTGTTTTTGTCCACCACTTAGTTCATCAGGATACCTTTTTAAGATATCTTGATCCAAATCCATCATAACTATCAGTTCATGAACTCTCTCTTTAATCATTTGAGGATCTGTTTTTTGAAGTCTTAATACATAAGAAATATTGTCTTCAATGTTCATATGTGGGAAAAGTCCTATATTTTGAATAACATAACCAATATGTCTTCTTAATTCATTTTGATTGATTGTTTGAATATCAATACCATCAATATAAACGTGTCCCTGATCAGGTAGTAACAAACCATTAATGAGCTTTAACATTGTCGTTTTTCCACTACCACTTCCTCCAATAACACTAATCATTTCATGGGAGTCAATCTCAACTGAGAAATCTTTTAAAATTTGATTATCATCATATGCTTTATCAATATGTTCCAAACGTATACTACTCATCTTTTGACTCCTCCCATAATCCTTTGCTTTGAAGGAATGCTTTTGCAACATCCTTATCATTTTTCTTTTCTTGTTCTACTTGATAATTCATTGTTGCCATTTCTTTCTCACTAATCAATCCATCCATTAACATAAGAACTGATTTTAATTCAGGATATTCTTCTAAAACAGTTTGTCTCACAACGCTTCCAGCATAATATGTTTCAAAATAATGCTGATCATCTTCTAATAAAACAATTTCTGAATCACTTAATTGCCCATCTGTTGTAAAGGCAATAATAACATCAACTTGATTTTTACGTAAAGCATCATATTTTAATCCAATATCTAAATCTACTGTCTTTTTAAAATGGAAGTCATTAGCTTCACTCATAGCTTTATAGCCATCATCACGCTCATAGAAATCATACTCACTACCAAATATCAATTGACTTGAAATAGCTGCTAAATCTGAATACGATTTTAAGTTATAACGATTAGCCAATTCTTTTGTGACTGCTAAACCATATGTATTATTAAAACCATATAATCCAACCCAATCTAATTGATATTGAACTTGATACTTTTCTACCAACTGTTTATACAATGTTTCTTCATCTGGAAAAGCTGTTTCTTTAAGCACAAAATTCCATGCTGTTCCAGTATATTCAGGATAAATATCAAATTCACCACTTAACATAGCAGGATGAATATTACTTGTCCCTCCTCCAACACCTTTTGTAAGTTCTACATCAATATCTGTTCTTTGTTCAATCAGCATTTTCAGCATTTCACCAATGACAAATTCCTCAGTCATAGGTTTTGTAGCAATATGGATTGTTTTATCTTTATGGGGTACATAAAACAAACTCGCTGCAAAAACAATCATAGCACTCAATACTACAATGACGACTTTTTGTTTTTTCTTCTTACTGTGACGACGATTTTGAATATAACGTTCAAACATGGCAATTAAGAAGTCTGCTAAAAACGCTAAAATAGCCACAGTTAAACTGCCAGCTAAAGTCATTGTTATATTATTTGTTGTAATACCACGATAAATAGCAACCCCTAAACCACCAGCTCCAATAAAAGAAGCAATACCTGCTAAGGCAATTGTCATCACAGTCATATTTTTAAAACCAGATAATATAACAGGAAAAGCTAAAGGGAGTTTAATTTGAAAAAGAATCTGTTTTCTAGTACTTCCCATTCCTTTTGCAGCTTCTAATATATCTTTATCAACACCTTGAATACCTGTATATGTGTTTCTGATAATGGGTAACAAAGCATATAGACTCAAAGCTATAATTGCACTCTTATTTCCAATTCCAGTTAATGGTATTAAAAAACCTAACATAGAGATAGAAGGGATTGTGTATAAAAAACTCACAATCCCTAATACAATCGGAGACGTTTTCTTGTTTTCTGCTATAAATATACCTAAAGCAATACCAATCATTGTTGCTATAATAATAGCAATAATTGATATTTGTAAATGTTCTAATATTAAAGGGAGAAGAAAATCAGAACGTTCACTATAAAACTTCATTAACTCTTGAATCATAAATATCTACCTCTAACATATCATATGTTCTTTCTTTATTATGCTCTAAGACCACTACCTCCTTGTAAAACAATTGTCTCACCGCTAATAAAACTTGCATCATCACTTGCTAAGAATACACAAGTTCTACCAACATCTTTTTTAGCATCACCAAAACGACCCAATGGGATACCTTTAATTGTCTGCTCATAGTGGTCTGGATGTTCCTTCTTCCATTGTAACATTTGTTTTGTCTCAACTAAAGGACAAATGATATTAACATTAATACCATCTGCTCCCCACTCAGTTGCTGCAACTCTGCTTAATCCTCGAATACCTTCTTTAGCAGCCGCATATGAAGATTGTCCAATACGTCCTGAAAATCCAGCACCAGAAGCAAAATTAATAATCGCTCCTTGACTTTCTTTTAAGTATGGATGAGCTTCTCGCATATAGAAGAATGTTGCATATAAGCCTGTATCAACTGATAAAGCAAAATCTTCTTTTGAATGTTCAATTAATAATTTACCTGAGCGTGATGCCATTGCATTATTAATCAAAACATCAATATGTCCAAAAGCTTGTACTGTTTGCTCAATAACTTTTTTTACATCACTCTCAACAGCCCCATCAGCTTGAATAGCAAGAACTTGAATTCCAAATTCATTTTCTAGTTCTTGTTTTGCTTGATCAAGAGATTCCTGATGGCGACCAGTAATCACAAGGTTAGCACCTTCTTCACCAAAAGCTTCAGCAACACCTCTTCCAATCCCTTTGCCACCACCTGTAATGATAACAACTTTTTCTTTCATTTTCACGAAAATCACTCCTTATCTAATAAATACTGCTCTATATAATATGAACATGTTGCACCATCACTAGCTGCTGTAACAATCTGCCTTAAAGCTTTTGTTCTGACATCACCGATTGCAAAAACACCAGGGATATTTGTACATGTTGATTCATCAGCTATAATATACCCACTTTTATCTAATTCTAATTGACCTTTCACAATCTCTGTATCAGGAATTCTTCCAATAGCAACAAATAGTCCATCACAATCTATTTGGGTCATTTCATTTGTGACTACATTTTGTACTTTAACACCTGTCACATGCTTGTCTGCCAAGATTTCTACAACTTGACTATTCCACACGAAATGTATATGACTCTTTTTTAATTGCTCTTCATAAACACGAGAGGCGCGTAAACTATCACGGCGGTGAATCAAAGTCACATGATGACATATTTTTGATAGATATAATGCATCTGCAATGGCACTATTTCCTCCACCCACAATGACAACATCTTTATCTTTAAACATCATTCCGTCACATGTTGCACAATAAGCAACACCTCTTCCTCTAAGTTGCGATTCATTTTCTATCCCTAGTTCTCTTGGATGAGCACCACTTGCCATAACAACACTTTTGGCTAAGATAACACCACCTGTTGTTATAACTTGTTTAGGGTTTTCTTCTAATTTCAGTTCTGTAACTGTTTCATACATTGTTTCTGCTCCAAAACCTTCTGCCTGATTCTGCATTTTCTCTGCCAAATCAAACCCATCAATACCTTTATCAAATCCAGGATAATTGTCTACTTGACCAGTTGTAGCCATCTGTCCGCCAGCTGATAATTGTTCAATAACCAAAACTGATCTTGCATTTCTTGCATTATATAAAGCTGCACTATATCCAGCAGGTCCACCGCCAATAATAACGACATCATATGTTTTCATTATATATTCCTCTCTTCTATAAGATTTGATTATCTTTTAACCAATCAGTAATTAATGATTTTGCTTGTGGAGCTATTAAAGGTTCACTAGCTATACCATTTCTTAAAACAAGTAATGTTGGAATTGTCTCAACTCTATAACTCTCACTCAATTCTTCAAAATCATCAATATTCACTTGCATAATATCTATATCTTTTGCTACTGTTTTTAAAACAGGTGCTAATCTTTTACAATATCCACACCATGGTGCCCAAAATTCTACAACAACGACTTCTTTGTTTTTTAATTCTTCTAAATTATTATTTGTTACTGTTATTAAACTCATATATATATCCTCCTTTATGACTTTATACTTATATTATAACATGTAACTTTATTTATTCAAGTAACTTGCTTTATTATATGATAAACCAAAAAAAGAACCACCTAGAGTGGTTCAATAACGTCAAATTTATTTTAAGTGATTTTCAAATAACCTTTTACAGTTCCTCTCCCTGTGTTTGAATAATATTTTGATACCAATAAAATGAATCTTTTGGAATTCTTGATAAATCCCCACTACCATCATCATATTTATTCACATAGATGAAACCATATCTTTTCTTCATCTCACCAGTTGTGGCACTCACCAAATCAATAGGACCCCACATTAAATAACCAATACATTCAACATGATCTTCAAGAATTGCTTTTTTCATTTCACGAAGATGCTGTTTTAAATAATCAATGCGATAGTCATCATTGATTCTGCCATCAATAAATTCATCTACTGCCCCAAGCCCATTTTCAGTAATCATGATTGGTAAGCCATATTTACGATAAGTATAATTTAATAAATATCTCATTCCAACTGGATCAATAGCCCAACCCCATTTACTTTGTTTTAAATATGGATTTTGAACACCACCAAATAGTTTTTCATCATTTTCATTACCTTCACCTGTCTTTGATACACCCGTCTGATAATAATTAAGTCCAATAAAATCTATTTTCCCTTCAGCGAATGCTTGTGCATCTTCATGATTTATTTCTAAGTGAATACCAAAATCTTCATATTCCTTCATTTTATATATTGGGAATTTTCCATTACACATAGCATCTATTTGATAATAGTCCCTATCCATTTCCTTAAATGCATTCATAACATTAACAGGATTGCAATCTCTGGGGTAAATTGGATGAATACCAAAGACACATCCTACAATATTATTTTTATCAATTTCTCTAATTAACTTTGTAGCCTTTACTCCTGCTAATGTCATATTGTAGCCAATAGTCGCTAATGATTCCCTCTTATCACCTGGAAGCTCATCATAAGTCAGTCCAGCAAGCATATAGACAAAGAAATCTGATGCTTCACTTTGGGGATCAATATGATTCATTTCATTAAAAGTCACCCAATATTTTACTAATCCTTTATATTCTCTAACAACTGTCTTCACATACTTTAAATAGAAATTAATCAAATCTCTATTCAACCATGAATTATATTTTCTTACTAAATGAATAGGCATTTCAAAGTGGAATAATGTAACAATTGGTTCAATATTGTATTCAATTAATGTTTGGATAACATCTTTATAATAATCTAATCCTTCTTGATTGGGCTGATTATCATCTCCATTAGGAAAAATACGTGACCAGTCAATTGATATACGTAACGCAGTGAATCCCATTTTGGCAAACAGCTTGATATCTTCTTTATATCTATGATAAAAGTCTATGGCTTCATGAGTTGGGTATAATGTGCCTTCTTCATGTTCTTTGGTAAATCTTCTTGGAACCTCATAACTTCCAGCAGTACAGTAATCCATTATTCCTGGACCTTTTCCACCTTCTTGCCAAGCACCTTCACATTGATGAGCAGCGATACTTCCTCCCCAGAAAAAATCTTTAGGAAACTTATTCATAATATTCATCTCCTTTATATTAAATCGTTTGATTATCTAATTCTTTTGACTCTTGTAATTCCTTTTCATATTGTTGTTTATCAGCCACTCTAAAAAATGGATAGTAAACGGCAATTGTAATAACAACAATTAATATTGACCAAACTGTTGTTGAGATAGCCCCACCTGTCATAAAGAAACCAATTAAACCTGGTGGTAAAGTCCAAGGAACCATACCAATTGTAGGCATTGCAATAATTCCAGCTTCCATCAATAATACTGTAGACGTTGCTAATAAACCTGGTAGGAATACAAATGGAATAAAGAATATTGGGTTAAATGCAATTGGTGCACCAAAAATAACTGGTTCATTAATATTGAAAATACCAGGACCAACAGACATTCTTCCTAAAGTTTTAAAATACTTACTCTTCGCAATAAATGTCATTAATAAAACCAAACCAATAGTGGCACCAGTTCCTCCTGCCCAAATCATTGTATCAGTACCATAAGTTGTTGCAAAGATTGGGGCATTTCCAGCTAATACGGCAGCTTCATTTGCAGCACCATTAGCAACAATGAATGGATAAGCAACATTACACACAACTGCACTATTGATACCACAAAAGAATACTAATCCACATAACATATGATAAATTCCATATCCCCATGGAGAAGCAATTAATGATGAAACTGGTGACATTAATGTCTGAACCTGTGCATTAACATCAAATCCTAAGACAACTGAAATAAATGTCCATACACTTAAGATTGCCGTTGCAGGTAATAATGCAGAGAATGAGTCTGAGACCGCTGGTGGAACACCTTCAGGCATCTTAATCGCAATATTCTTTTCCTCAAAGAAATGCAAAGTATAAACAACTGTAAAACCTACAACAAGTGCAGTAAATAATCCAGATGAACCAAACCCTGCTACATTTAATCCTGTTTCAGCATCATACTGAGTAATTAAGAATGCAGAAACTGTAGTCACAGCAGTTTGGAATGGTTTTGTACCTAATTCATCAGATGCATAGAACCCCATTGATGCCGCTGTAAACAAACCCATAACTCCTGTTGTACAACTTGAAATTGTATTAAAGAAGTTGTTGGCTGGTGCTAAGAAATGAGCAACTGGTTCATAAGGAATATTAGCCAATAACGTTGCAATACTTCCAATAATTAATAATGCCATTGATGCAACCATTGAGTTACGAATGATTGTTAAAAATCTATTTGATCCAAGTTTAACTGCTATTGGCATTAACTTTGATTCAATGATACTTGTAAATGAACCCATTTTGATTTCCTCCTGTTTCATTTGTTCGATTTTGTTTAAAAGTTTTAGAAGAATAATCTCCCCATTCATTTGTCCGTAGTCTTCACGGCCGATTAAAAAGACACGAACTTTATAGGGTGCAGCAATTTTTTTAATTCTTTCAAATTCATAAACCAACGCTGGTGCCACTAATATGACGTCTACTTTACTTACATAGAGTGGTACTTGATTTCCACTGACTGCTGCTATTACAACATTTATTTCATGTTCTTTTGCAGCCAGCCTCATCTTTTTGACTAGAATGCTTGATGACATCCCAGCAGCACAACATAATAGAATTCTTTTCATTGCTTTCGCCTACCTACTTTCATTATAATTAAATTAGAAAATACTTAAATCGAACTCATTTCCCTTATAAAAGAGGAAATTATTAACCAAATAATGTATCTATATCATTTTCCTTTTGCTCTTCTGCAATTCTCTTAAGAATCTTTTTAAGATTTGTTAATGACGAATCTTTCTCTAACTCCTGCATAGCTTTTTTATCATAAACAAGAGAAGAGAGTGTTTCATGGAGTAACCCTAATGCATCTTTTGAATTCTTTTGAATACTTAATAAAAAGATATACTTCACTTGTTGATGTTTCCATTTTATTGGTTTTTTTAAAATACCTACAGTTATAAATGTTTCATTGGTCATTGGTTCCATTGGATGTGGCATGGCAATCATATTCCCAAATTCAGTTACAGAATAGTTTTCTCTTTTGAAAATTTCTTCTTCAAATCCATTTGGAATATCTTTAACTTGCTTAATATATGTACACATTTCATGAATTAATTCTTCTTTTGTTTTTCCTTTCAAATCATTAAAGAAAAGATTATCATGAAAATACTGATCAACAAATGACATTTCATTTTGATTTTTAAAGAACTCACTTAAAGAGATCATATCTTGGTTATCTAAAAAATATTGTACATGTATTGCAGGAATTTGTGTTGGAAAAGGAATAGGGACTGTACTTAATATAAAATCATATAAACTTTGATCTATATTAGGGAGTTCATATAGTTCTGTTACATAGATACTATTTATGTTTTCCTTGAATTTTTGTTTAATCTTATATAAAAGAATCTGTGAACTCCCCATCCCACTTGCACATATAATAATAATATTTTTCTTAGGGCCTTGTTTTTGATATCTTTCAATAGCTAATGCAAAATGTAGAGCAATATAACCAATTTCATTCTCACTGACATCTACCTGATAATTTTTTGCAATAATATTAGCTGTGAGTACACTAATTTCAAATGCTAGTGGATTTTCTGTTTTAATTTGTTCTAATAATGGATTTTGGATATACATACCATATTTTAGTCTATTCATCATTGGTTGGAGATGCAATGATAAAGATGTTTGTAAATCCATATCAGCAGTAATATCAATATTATATTTATCTTTTATTTCTTTTATAATTTGTATCATAAGTATTTCATATTCATGATTCATAAAAAGAGAGTTAGAACTATATTGAACTGCTTTTTTACCTGAAAGATGTAAAGCAATATAATAAATTTCTATATCAGGAAATATTACATGAAAACTGTGTTCAATTTCTCTACATAATTGAATAGCAATTTCATATTCTTTAGTATTCTTAATAGATTCATCATATTTATAGTGAGTGAGTTGTTCTTTTTCTTTCAGTCTTAATAATGCTATCATGATATGAATAACTAGGTTGTGAAATCCAATATCTGTCAATTTAAATTTCTGATTAACCATTGTTTCATATAATATTTTTGATATTTCTTCTTGTTGCTGACTAGATTTCGTTTGTGATAAAAACATATCATCATTACCATTGGTATGATAAAAGTATTGTGATATACAAGAACGTTTATGAAATTCGCTTCCTGTAATTTTCAAGCCATAGGCTGGCTTGGTCTCTAATTCTAAATGAAAATAATTTAATTTTTCTCTTACTTCTTTTAAATCATTACTTAATGTAGAACGGCTTACAAAAATCATATCACATATATCTTCTATCCTAATGTAATCATTTTGTGTTAAAAACATGCGAATCAAATAATTCACTCGCTCTTCTGGATAAATAGGTATAAGCATCTGATTCTCTGATTCTTCTTTCATCATATCTTCTAAATAATGATAATAACTTTCTTCATTTATAACTTGTAATGTATATCCAACTGCATGTTTAGAAATAATCTGTATTCCATGTTGTAGAAATTCATTTTTGCATTCTTTAATATCATTCCTCAATGTCCTTACAGTAATATCTAACTTCGTACAAAGTTCTGGTCCACTTATAGGACATTGACTTTGACTTAAAATTTTTAATAATTTAATAATTCGTTTCTTTTCCATAAAACCTATATATCCTTTCTCAATATAACCAAATCTATTATACAATACTTTCTTACACAAAAATTTCCATTTTCAAGCAAAAAATTTCCTCTTATAAAGAGGAAATCATAATTCTTAATTAATATGTCTATTCATGACACCTGTCTATTTTTCTTTGTATTCATGCACATTTTTGAGAATGAAAAACTAACATAACAAAAAAACTTATGCAAGTCATAATTAAAAAAACAATTGCATTCATATAAAAAATTGCACTCAGACCTCTAAAGATTAAGGAGGGACATATATGTTATTTGAACAAAGATTAAATGAGGCTAAACTCACCTCTAGTGAAAAGGATATCGGAGATTATATTATTGCTCATAAATATGAACTTAGAGATCTTTCTACACGTAATATCGCTAAAGAAACATTTACATCCAGTGCAACAATTGTACGTTTTTCCAAGAAACTCGGTTATCAAGGATTCAACGAATTAAAAGAAGATTATATTAAGGAATTAGAGTATATCCAAGCTCATTTTATAGATATAGATTCTAATATTCCTTTTACAGAGAACAATAATATTATGGAGGTTGCTGGAATTATGAGTGCTTTAATGAATGAATCTTCAAAAGACACACTCAATCTTATTCATCATGACTCCTTACAAAAAGCAACACAACTTATAATAAAAGCTGAATATATTCATATGTTTGCAATTGAAAATAATCTTTGTATAGCTCAAAATTTTAAATTTAAAATGTTACGTATACAAAAGAAAATCAGTCTAGAAAATACTTTTGGTAATCAAATGTATACTATTTTTTCATCATCTCCTCATGATTGTGCTATTATTATATCTTATTCAGGTGAAACAAATAGCCTTTTAAGAATTGCTAAACAGTTAAAGGAAAGACATATTCCAATCATCGTTATAACGAGTTTAGGTGATAACTCCCTTAAAAAATATGCACAATGTGTATTAACTATTTCAACGCGTGAGAAATTACATTCTAAAATTGCTAATTTTACAACTGAGTATTCTATTGAACTTATTCTCAATACTCTTTATTCTTGCGTATTTTTACATAATTATCAAAAAAACCTAGATACTAAAATATCTATAACAAAACAATTAGAAATATCAAGGCATTCTACTTCATATACATTGAATGAAAATGAATGATGACTCTATATTGTTTAATATATCCTTATTTTGGTTAAGATAAAGTAAGGATGGTGATAAAATGAAAGATAGTAAAGAAAAGAAAAAGGAAGAGTCAATGATTGATAAAAGTGAACAAATCAAAAGAGAACTTCCTAAAAAAGATATTCCTTTGGGAATACAACAAAAATTATAACTTATAAAAAGCCATGCTTTTTATAAGTATGGCTCTGACTGTTGACATAGTATTTAAACAACAGTCTTTTTATTATAATAAGAATATAATAGCATAAGAAAATTACAGATATCTTCTTTCAAGTGTACACACTTTGAAACTTAATGACTTTTCATATATTCAAATGATGCCTTAAATGTGGCACAATATGGTTGCACATTTGGAAACTATATCTAATAAAGTGATTTTAACTCGTTACACTCATACTAAAAACTATGTTGATAAAACAAGACGTAATATTGTTTTCAAAAAAACCCCCAAGAACATATCTTGGGGGTTTTGGAATTATAATACTGTTACGTTAGATGCTTGATCTCCTCTATCACCTTGAGTGACATCAAAACTAACATTTTGTCCTTCTTCTAAAGATTTATATCCATGTCCAGCAATTGAAGTGTAATGAACAAAAATGTCCTTACCACCATCAACTGTAATGAAACCAAAACCTTTTTCAGAATTAAACCATTTTACTTTACCTGTATTCATTTGAATACCTCCTTTTTTGTGTTAACAAAAGGAAGCATTGATATAAAAAATTCACAGAAGGAATTTGTACATCAAGTGCTCAATAACAATCCCCATTGTGAATTATAATTTGTAGCCTTTTATTACTTGCTCATCATAACATGCCCCATTCTATAAGTCAAACTTATTTACACTTTAATTTAAATTTTTTATATTTGAAAAAGTTTCTTAAATGGAAACTTTTCTTCAATGTGTTGCTAGTAAATCCATTGTATTTTATTTTTAAAAACATATAATGTGAGTATAGAAAGTGAAGTGATAAAATGAATGAATTAAATTTAGGTAAAAATATTGTCTATTACAGAAGAAAAAACGGGTTAACACAAGATCAATTAGCTGAATATATAGGTGTTTCAAAATCATCTGTTTCTAAATGGGAGAATAATTTTACATTTCCAGATATTATTCTATTGCCACAATTGGCAGCTTTATTTAATATATCTGTTGATGAACTCATGGGATATTCTCCCCAACTCTCAAAAGAGCGAATAAAGTCACTTTATAACGAACTTGCTCTAGATATGGCCAATGACCCAATCAAAACATACCAGCGGTGTCAACAATTGATTAAGCAATACTATTCATGTTTTGAACTCTTATACTATATGGCCGTTCTTTATCTTAATCATTATATTCTTTTTAAGAATAAAGATGAGATTATAGAGGAATGTTTACAACTTTGTAAACGTATTGAAACTGAATGTAACTTGCCAACACTTGTAAAAGATGCCGTTTCATTAGAATTGACAATATACACTGTTATTCAAAAACCACACGAAATATTAGATATTCTTGGTGAAACTGCAAGACCTATCTCTCAAGATTGTGAGATGATTGGAGCTGCTTTTCAAATGCTAGGGAATTTGGAAAAAGCAAATGAAATCTATCAAGCAAATGTCTATCAACATCTTTTAATGACTATTCAAAATTCTATATCATTATTAAATGTAAATATTTCTCGACAAGACTATTGTGAAAAAATATTAGATAGAATTTTTCAACTCATTGATATTTTTCATATTGAAGAATTGCACTTTAATATTACAGCTATTGTATATTTGAATGCCGCACATTTTTATACAACCTGTCAAAATAATGAGCAAGCTTTACTTATGATTGAAAAATATACATCATTACTTTTAAAAACAGATCTCGACTTTTTAAGTTTACATGGTGATGAATTCTTTACAGATATAACTCCCTGGTTAAATGATCTTATGTTAGGAATAAATGCACCCAGAGGAGCACAATTAATTAAAGAGTCTGTTGTTGATGTTTTAAATTCACCAATGTTTACAGCATTAAAAGATGAAAAACGTTTTCAAGTTTGTCTTCATCAAATAAAAAAATTAAAGGAGAACTAATATGGATACAATTATAAAATATTTACCAGTACTATTACCTGTTATTGTAATAGAGTTAACATTAGCTATTTTCTCATTTATACATGTATTGCGTCATCCTCATTATAAATTTGGAAATAAAATCATTTGGAGTTTAGTTGTTTTATTTATTCAATTTATTGGACCAGTTATTTATTTCATATTTGGTAGAGGTGAAGACTAATGGCTATTCTTGAGATTAATCATTTAAAGAAAAGTTTTGGACAACAAACTGTTTTAAAAGATGTTCATTTTTCTGTAAAAGAACATACTATTTTTGGTTTTATTGGACAAAATGGTGCAGGAAAAACAACAACAATGAAAGCCATTCTTGGTTTATTGAAGATAGATAGTGGTCATATTACTGTCTGCAATGAACAGGTAAACTATGGAAACAATCAAACCAATCAATATATTGGTTATCTACCAGATGTTCCAGAGTTCTATAGCTTTATGACACCTTTAGAATATCTAGAACTATGTGGACAAGTCACTCATATGGCAAAACATGATATTCTAACTAAGAGTCAAGAATTAATTGAATTAGTAGGATTATCTGCACATGCTAAAAAACGAATTTCTGGTTTCTCAAGAGGAATGAAACAGAGATTAGGAATTGCTCAAGCTTTATTAAATAATCCTAAATTGCTTATTTGTGATGAACCAACTTCAGCATTAGATCCAATTGGTAGAAAAGATATATTGGATATTCTTCAAAAAGTTAAAGATAAAACAACGATTATATTTTCAACTCATATTCTTTCAGATGTAGAAAGAGTTTGTGATGAGATTGCTATATTGAATGAAGGTCAAATTGTTTTTCAAGGATCTTTAGAAGATGTAAAAGCTAAGCATCCAGTAAATGCTTTATCTATTCAGTTCTATGACCATCTTCATATTGATGATTTTATGAATACTTTTTCTGATCTTCAAATCATTCCAGAAGAACATCATCGCCTTACAATACATTCAAAGGATATATATACTACAGAAATGAGAGTTTTCCATTATTTATATCAAAATCATATTAAAGCAGAAAAAGTAATTGTTGAGGAACCAACTCTTGAAAATCTTTTTATGGAGGTTGTCAAATGAAATCTTTTATAGCATTTTCTAAAAAAGAATTTATTGAATATTTAAGAACTTATAAACTCTTTATCAGCATTATGATTTTTCTTATATTAGGCTTTTTAAATCCTATTTCTGCAAAATATCTGCCAGAAATCGTATCATTAGTAATGCCAGAAGGAGTAATGAATATACCTACACCTACAGTACTTGATTCATGGACTCAATTCTTCAAGAATGTTCCGCAAATGGGATTAATTATTTTCTTAATTGTATTTGGTGGAATTGTGGCCAATGAACTTCATAAAGGTACACTTATCAACATGTTATCTAAAGGATTACCTAGACATACAGTTGTCTTATCAAAATTTATAACTATAAGTTTAGTTTGGACATTTTGTTATTATTTAAGTTTTGCTATAACATTTCTGTATAATCTATTGTTCTGGACTGATACTTCTGTATATTGCTTATTTGCTTCTGTTAGTTTTGTTTGGTTATTTGGATTGTTAATGATTAGCTTTATTATTTTAGGTAGTATTCTTACCAAAAATATGGCAGGGGGACTTCTCTTAGCTGGACTAGCTTATGTGATAAGTATGATTATTTCTATATTTGAAACACTTGCCCAATATAGTCCTATTTATTTGACAAATCAGAATTTAGCTTTATTGACCAAATCTGTATCATTAACAGACTTTATTCCTTCAATAAGTCTTACAGTCATTATCATTATTATTAATATATTCTTAAGTATGAGTATTTTTAACAAGAAACAATTATGACTTAAGAAATTATATGAAAATATATTTGAAACTATCTTCTGATAGTTTCTTTTTATTTATAATTAAACAATATAATTATCAATGACATAAATATATATTTCTAAATAGCTCTTGAAGGACTGCTGTCCTTGTGAACATTGAAACCCATTATATCAATATTAAGATTCAAAGAAATGACACTCATTTCATTCAAGATAAAAAAGCACCTCCATAACTTGTGATGTGTACCCAGTTTTCTGGACGCGCTAAAATTTAGTTTTAAAAATTATGCCATGAATACTTCCCTGTATTTTACAGGAGGCATCCATTTTGTTTTTGCCTGAATTCTTTTATTATTATAATAAAAACGAGAAATCTATCTTATGCAATAAATGGCATTCAATGAATATATCATTATTACACAATTGTGAAAGAGCTCTCGTTTTTACTTAAAGGGAGGTTATTTTATTTATTTATAAAATGCTATTGTTTCGTACGGTCTTAATGTAAGTGTTTCTTGTAAATCTTGTTCTTGATAATTAGAAACCAAGACTTTATATTCATGAATATGAGGAATATTGACTGTTATATTTTTACCATAAAAGTTATTAACAACAATTAATTCTTCATCTTGATAATATCTTTTGTATGCAAAGACACTATCATGTTCTTCTAGATAAGGAACGTATGTTCCTTCACTAATAATCTTATATGTTTTTCTTAATTGAATAAGTTTTTGATAATACCTAAAGATTGAATCAGAGTCTTTTAAATCATTTTCAACATTGATCTCTTTGTATTTCTGATTTAATTGTAGCCATGGTTTAACATCAGAGAAGCCGCCATTCAAACTACCATTCCATTGCATTGGTGTTCTAGAATTATCTCGCGATTTTTCCTGTAATATTTTATGGATATCTTTCCCATCTAATCCCTTTTCTTTTAAGATATGATAGGCATTAATGCTTTCTACATCTTGATATTGTTGAATATCTGTAAAATAATGGTTTGTCATTCCAATTTCTTCACCTTGATAAATATAAGGTGTACCACGCATCATATGAATTGCAGTTGCCAACATTTTGGCTGATTCTTTACGATATTCTTTATCATTTCCAAATCTTGAAACACTTCGAGGTTGATCATGGCAATTCCAAAATAATGCATTCCATCCATTTCCTTCTTGCATCTTGACTTGCCAAGTGTGAAGTAAATCTTTTAATTCCTGAAATTCAAATGGCATAGATGTCCACTTTTCTTTATTCATATAATCTACTTTTAAATGATGAAAACTAAAGACCATATCTAATTCTTTATTATGAGGACGTGTATATCCAATGCAATTTTCTACACTTGTAGCTGACATTTCTCCAACTGTTATTGTTCCATCTACAAGACCAAATGATTTTGTATTGAGTTCATGTAAATAATCATGAACTTTAGGTTGGTCACAATAATATTGTTTTCCTAATCCATCAGGACTATCTTTAAATTCTCTTTTATCAATATTATTAATCACATCAAATCGAAACCCACGAATTCCCTTATCTAACCAATAATTAATAATTTTAATTAATTCATTTCTAACTTCTTCATTTTTCCAATTCAAATCTGCTTGTTTTTCATCATAAAGATGTAAATAATATTCATCAAATTCTGGTATATATTTCCATGCTTTACCACCAAATTTAGAATCCCAGTTTGTAGGTAATTTCCCATCTTTTCCTTTCTTAAAGAAATAATAGTTTTTATATTTTTCATTCCCTTTTAATGCTTCTTGAAACCATACATGTTCTGTTGAAGTATGATTAAAAACCATATCAAACATTAAGTCAATATCTCTTTTCTTTGCTTCTGCAATAAGGTGATCTAAATCTTCCATTGTCCCAAATATAGGATCAATATGATAATAATCTTTAATATCATAACCACTATCTCTTTGTGGTGAAGCAAAGATTGGACACATCCAAATCATATCTATTCCTAATTCTTTTAAATAATCTAATTTTGATATGATACCATTAATATCTCCAATTCCATCATGATTTGTATCACAGAAAGATTTTGGATAAATCTGATAAATTACTTTATTTTGAAAATCTGCCATTGTTGTTCTCCTTTATGCTATTTGAATAATATCTTGATTTAATTGAACATCTTTATCTTGAATCAATTCAATATGTTGTCCAGATGTAAAAATTACTGGTGAAACCAATGATTTTCCATGTTCACGAATATAATCTAAATCAACTTTAGCAATCACTTGTCCTTGTTTCACATAATCTCCTTTTTCCACCAAACATTCAAAACCTTCTCCTTTTAATTCAACTGTATCCATTCCAATATGAATAAGTACTTCTACTCCATCTTTACGTTTTAATCCAAACGCATGTTTCGTTGGGAAAGTCATGATAACTTCACCATCAAATGGAGCAACAATCTCACTATTCTTTAAATCAACTGCATATCCTTCACCCATTAAACCTTTTGAGAATACCTGATCTTCTACTTCCGTTAAAGGAATAATTGTTCCTTGCATTGGAGAAATAAATGTTAATTCACACTCAGCCTCTTCTCCATTCATATCTTCTGCTGTTAATTTCTTTTTACCAACAATAACAGTCAGTACAAATGGAACAACAATAGCACCCATCATTGCAATAAAGAAGTTAAGCATATATTGTGGTAATATAGATAAGATACCAGGTAATCCACCCACACCAATAGATGCTGCCATTGTTCCTGTAGATACTGAGATAATAGCTGCAATTGCAGAACCTGCCATACCACAAATAAATGGGAATGTATATTTTAAATTGACACCGAATAACGCTGGTTCTGTAACTCCTAAATAACATGAGATACAAGCAGGAATATTCACCTCTTTTGCACGTTTATTATTTTTTTGCAAATAAATCATTGCAAGAACTGCTGACCCCTGTGCAATATTTGATAAAGCAATCATTGGCCATAACAAAGTACCACCAAATGTATTAACTAATTGTGTATCAATCGCATTTGTCATATGATGTAATCCAGTAATCACTAATGGTGCATAAACAAAACCAAATACTCCTGCAAATAACCATTTGAATTGAGATGTTAATCCTGCCCAAACAATATCAGAAATCCAATTCCCAATCACCCATCCAATAGGACCTACAATTGTATGAGCAACAATAACTGCAGGGACTAATGAGAAAAATGGAACAATAATCATACTGATGGAACTTGGCGATATCTTTCTAAAGAATTTCTCTAAATAAACAAGGACAAACCCTGCCATCATAGCTGGAATGACTTGTGCCTGATACCCTATCATCTGTACTTGAGCAAAGCCAAAGTTCCATGTTGGAATATCTGCAGTAGCTGTACTCGCTACTGAATAAGCATTTAATAGTTGAGGTGATACAAGCGTAATCCCTAAGACAATACCTAAAATTTGACTTGTTCCCATTTTCTTTGTGATTGACCATACAATCGCCACTGGTAAGAAATGAAAAACTGCTTCACCAATTAACCATAGGAAACTATCTACTCCTGCCCAAAACTGTGAAATTTGAACAAGTGTCTTTGTTCCATTATCAAAGAATTGAATAGCATCAATACAATTTCTAAAACCTAAAATCAACCCTCCACAAATCAATGCTGGAATCAATGGAGCAAAGATTTCACCTAGGTTTCCCATTAATCTTTGAATCCATGTTTGATTTGATTTTGATGCAGCTTTTGCAGCATCCTTACTAACACCTTCAATTCCACTCACTTTTACAAAATCATTGTAAAAGTCTTGAACATCATTTCCAATAATCACTTGAAATTGCCCCGACTGAGTAAATGTTCCTTTCGCACTCGGAATATTTTCAATCTTTTTAATATTTGCTTGTTTTGGGTCTACTAAAACAAAACGCATTCTTGTCACACAATGAGATACTGCAGTGATATTCTCTTTACCACCAACATATTCTAATAAATCATTTGCATCTTTTTCAAACTTTCCCATCTTTATCCTCCTCTGAGCCTGTACGTACATCTTTTACATGCATATCTTAACATGTACGTACAAGTATGTCAACAAAGAAAATAAAAAAAGATAAGTTTTCTACTTATCTCTTAATACAGATTGTCTCTGATAATCAGTTATATCACAGCCCAATTGCTGGTAAAGACTTCTTACATCATTTTCTTTATTGATAATACTTTGCAATTCATCATCAGTTACTCCAATGAATTCAACAAACTCAACACGTCCATTTGGCGTATCTAATGTTTGAAATTGTGAATCTGGAATTGTTATAAAACCAGTCAATAAAGATTTCATCTTTATATCCATACCTTGTCTTTGTCCTGTATATAAATACTCATATGGTCTAAAAAGTTCACCATTTTCAAAAGTTATTCCAGCAGATAGCTAGTAATATTCCACAAATTCCTTTCAGTTCTGCTTCTTCATCCTTTAAGTTCTTTTTAAGTTTAATGTCATTTCCATTCTATAACCACTTTACTCAAGATTCTCAGATTCTTTTTCATATAATTCTGATAATCCATATGTCACAAAATGCCAATAATCTCCACCATCATAAATACTAATCCCATCTAGCGGATCATTTCCTCTTAATCGCCAACTAATCAGTGTTCCATAATGTTTAGGATTACCTTGACCAGGATAAACTCTTTCATATTCCTATGTAATAGCATCCCATCCAATTGTTTCATATTCTTCATCCATAATTGACTTCTTTATAATTCTGTTCTCCTTGCAAAATCTACAAACCTAAACTTATCAGGACGGTGTTTTGAAATCGTGTATTGAAATAATGTTGCATCTTCTAAATATGTATAAGACTTCACACACACAACCAAATCATAATCTTTCATATCTAAGAGTTCTTTTTCCCTTTGATTCGATTTTACAACCGTAATTTCTTTTCTAGCAAAACTAATCTTTAATCCTAATTCTTTTTCTATATATTCATATAAAGAATTCTGTGCATGCTCTTTCTTCAATCCTTGAATTATATTTCCATTAATATAATCAGTATCTAAGATAACTTTATCACCATCAATCTTTCTTACTCTTTCAATGTGATAAATCTTTCCTTCGTTCATATATAATTCTTCTTTTAAATCATCAGGAATATCTTTTTCTTCAAATATTTGTATAATCGTTTCTACATCCGTATGCATTGTTTTCTGTAATTCTTTAAAACTTGTCACTCCTGACACTGGAAAAGCGATTCTATCTACATCCAATACAAGTGAACCTTTTCCTTTATTCTTTTGTATATAGCCATTTTGCAACAAAAGATTCAAAGCCTTTCTTACAGTATCTCTTGATGCATCATATTGTTTCATCAATTCATTTTCACTAGGCAAATAACTTCCTGACTTGATTTCTTTATGTTTAATTTTATTCAATAAATTCTGATATATCATCTGGTACTTACTCATATAATCACATCCTTTTATGTATAGTATACACAAGTCTATTTCCTTTAGCAAGACGTGTCCGTACAAGAAAAGTAGGAACTTTATATTCCTACTCACTCTTTAATTCTCTACCATTCATCATGTCTTGACAAAAATAAATAATAATAACTGAAATAACAAAGTTCATGATCAGTGAAGAATATGACATAATCATGAGTGTTGTTGTGTTCACATTTCCAGTCATAACTATGTAAACAGTCATCGCAATAGATGGTATAGAACAAACTATCATTAACAACATTCTCATTATGTTTTCAAATATTTTAGAAGAACGACTTTTTAAGAAACGTATAGAAAGAACACTTGAAGACATAAATACACAAATGTATCCTAACATATTAATAATGTACATCATAATCATTGAAAATCCAGCTTGATAGTATATCCCAACAATAATTATAGATATAATTGTCATTAATGATACTTTTATAAATGTTGGAATCATGACAGCTATCAACTTCTTAAAAGGTTTATCAGGAATTAAATAAATATGATAATTTTGTAATTCATTATAGAGTTCACTTTGCTGAAGTGATGAAAATATATAAATAACAAGCATATATATAAAGAAGCCATAACCTAAGTCACTAAAAATAGTAATAACAATATATAACCCCATTGACATAATATCAGAAATGGTTAATAAACGATTTGTTTTTTTCATTAACAGAATATTTTTAGATAGGATAGCATAAGCTCCTTGTTTAAACTTACCACTAACATTTGTTTTGACTTTTGTATTTCGCATAGCATCTTGATTGCCTGCTTTAAATGATTTCATACGTTTAGATAAATCTAATGAATCAGCTAACGCCTGTTCATAAAAATCACCTTTATAATTAATAAAAACAATATAAACAATAATAAGTCCTAACAATAACAAACCTATTCCTAATAGACACATAATCATATCTTTAGCAACATATGAAACAAGAGTTAACTTTAACCAACCAAAGATAGGAACATAATAAAATAGTGGTGATTGAATAAAATCAACCATAATTGATTTTAATTGACCTGTTTGTATATATGTTAATCCTAAAATAATGAATATACTTATAATAAATATAGCTGGAATTAATTTTGATAATACTTTATATTTTCTATCGCCAATAGATAAAATATAAATATAATCTGTCAGTATTAAGAAAGTCATAATTGTAAGAATTGTTCCAACAAACATTAATAGAATAAATATTCCATCAAAAGAGCCTCCTGCACCACCTGTTCCTGCAAAGAAAATCATAGCAAAGAACCCAAGCATAATGGCTTGAATAACGGTTTGAAAAGTTAAATAAGCCATAATTTGTTTTCTAGTAAAAGGTCCACTAAATAAGAAATAAGCATCTTCTCCATAAAACAGCGCTTTCTTTGATGACATGAGTGTAGAAAATAACATAAGTGCTAAAAAAGCAATTAAAATCAATATAGATGTGTGTAGTCCTGTGGTAATGATCATTGGATTCTTATCTTTAAACATAAATAAACTCACAAATATGAAACCATATAACAACACAACAAATACTGTAAAAATCGCACTAGATGGCTTTTTCATCAAATTACGAATTGTTCCCTTAGTTTTTAAATACCAAAGATAAAATAACGTCTTCATATTATTCACCATCCGTTAATTCAAAGAAATATTCCTTCAATGATTCATCTTGAAGATCATCTTTTTTGACATGTTTAATAATATGCCCTTTATTCATAATATACGCTTCATCAAAAATATCACTAACAATATCAATGATATGTGTACTAATCAAAACAGCACATCCTTGATCAGCTAAACCTCTTAATATTTTTAATGTATCTTCAATACTTGCAGGATCTAATCCAACCATTGGTTCATCTACTAACAAAGCTGTTGGTTCAATCATAAATGCTAACAACATACTTAATTTTTGAGTCATTCCCTTACTTAATTCTTTAGCCATTTTCTTTCTTTTTTCAGTAAGTTTAAATAATTCCAAATATTTCTCAGCCTTTGCTTTATAATCGTTAATTTGATATGCACTACCAATAAAATCAATATGTTCTTCAACAGTTAAATTATCATAAAGAATTGGTGTCTCAGAAACATAACCAAAACAACGTTTCGCTTCAATAGTATCATTTGGATAGCTACAAATACGAATATCTCCTTCAAACTTTAATAAATTAGCTATACTTTTAATTGTCGTTGATTTCCCAGCACCATTTGGTCCTAAAAGAATTGTTATCTTACCACTTTCGGCAACCAAATTTACATCATCGACTGCTTTAAAATCTCCATACCTTTTTGTTAAGTGATTCACTTCAATCATCTCAATACCCCCTTTATAAAAACATTATACTATATTTATATCTCTTTCACATAAATATTTCATAACTTACTTTATAATATATTTAATTTCTTTTGAAAGAATAGAATAAATATAACAATATTAATAACACCAACAATCACAAATATTGAAAAAGTACTTAATGTATATGCTAATCCACTTAAAATAAATGATACAACTGGAACCATACACACACATAATGACGTGACAAGTGATGAGACTCTTGCTAAATAATCTTGCGGAATAACTTTTAACATTTCTACAAATGCAAACATATTTATCATAGAGATTCCTAATCCCATCACAAAGAATACTGTTGCAATCATAATATAGAGCAAAAAGATATTTTGAATAAGTATACCTGAAAAACAACTTCCAATATAAGCAACTGTAATCGAATAAGCTGATAAAATAACAATCATTTTGATATTCATCTTCTCTTTAACCATTGGATAGATAACTGAACCCACAATCATACCTAAAGTTAAAGCAGTAGAAATAACAGATAGCATGATTGCTGTTGAATGAAGAACTTCTTCAACAAGGGGTGCTTGTAAAGAACTCAAAGGAGTAATAATTGCATTTAAGAATATAGCAAGAAAAACAAAAATCTTAATTTTTGGATATTGAAAGATAATACGAATACCTGCCTTAAATTCTGTAAAGAAATATGTTTTTTCTTGAACATCCTTAAAAATTGGTTTTATACTCATAGTCAAAATAATAAGTGCTGATAATAGAAATGTCATCATATCTATATACACAACAATATGATTTCCTAATGTTGCTATGAAAACACCTGATACTCCAAAACCAATGAATTCTACAACTTTAGAACTACTTTGACTTAATGAGAGTCCTACTTCCATTTCTTCTGATTGTAAAATCTGTGCCATAACAGGCATAGATGTTGGTTGTCTAAAAGATTCAACAATAGAAATAAGGAATGTAATAATTAACAAATCCCATCTCGTTAATGTTGCAAACATAAGCTGAGTGGCTATTATTCCCACTAATCCAGCTCTTATCAAATCGCTTATAACCATAATCAATTTTTTATTTTTCTTTTCAATATAAGCCCCTGCTAATGGTTGTATAAAAATAGTTGGTAATTTATTGACTGCAAATATCAGTGCTGACCATGAAGCACTTTGAGTTATTGAATAAACAATAATTGTCATAACAATCGCATCTAGTGAATCCCCAAAACGACTAATGATATCTGCAATAAATAATTTCATAAAATTCTTATTTTTAAAAACTTGTATATATTGCTGTTTCATAAAATACCTCCTGATTTATTGACACTTCTATTTTAGAAAAATCATAGTGGTTGCGACAACATATTCTAGTTTGAATAAAAGCAATTATTGGTTGCATTATAAAAAGGACTTAAAAAGTCCTGAATTATCTTATTTGTAATATTGTTGTTATTTCTTTATTGTACTGTGTTTGTTCTTCTAAAATTTTATAGACAATTTGACTAAGAACATAGTATCCATCATTAATAAAGATTTCAAAAATATTGTGGTCATAATAGATATCTAATTGACACTGATGATTTAACTGTGGGGTTTGATTCATATTACAGACTTTATTTTGCTGAATAGAAATATTTGTACGATCACAGCATAAACAATCATCTTGAATATATAATTTTAAACCACCTAGATTAATTACTTCATTATCTTTGAGTATCGTTTTCATAAGAAATGGTTCTTGAAAATCAAGAGTCTCTGTTACTTTTGTAAATTGATTTTGAATGTTTGGATGAACTCTTTGATAAATATGACGATGATAACTTGTTAAGACTCTAGGCATTGTAAACATACCTATCCATTTTTCATTTGTTATTGGTTTTCTCATTCTTAACCAGGCAAGCATTGTTCGTTGATTGTCTTTATCCAAGAAAGATTGAGGTGCATAAAAATCTAAACCATAATCTAGATACATATAATGACCAAGACGTGTTAATGTACATGTTTCTTCATCAAAGTCAACTGGCATAATCACTGCATTACTATTGGGACGTGGCGGTAAGTCAATATTCTCTGGTGAGAAAATCATATAATACTGATTATCTAGCTCAAATAAATCTGGACATTCCCACATGTCTCCAACTTGAGAATCAATAAACCTATTTTTATATGTAAAATGAAGTCCATCTTCACTTTCATAGAAAAGAACTTCACCATCATATCCTTTATCACTAGGAATTTTACTTCCTAATATCATGTAAATATGTCCATTCTTTCCAATCCATACTTTAGGGTCTCTTGTATGTCTGACATCTCCCAACTTTTCATCTTTTATAACATCAATAACTTGATGTTTCTGATAATGATTATCAAAATTATATCCATCATCAGATATCACTAATGATTGAGAAGCAATCAAGTCATCATCACTATATTGTACATGAATATAATCTGGATTCTCTTGAGCATATTGAATTGATGTGTAGTATAGATATAACTTATCTTGATGAATCAATGCGGATCCAGAGAAACAGCCATTACGATCAAATGATTTTGAAGGATATAAAGCAATTGGTAAATGTTCAAAATGTATCAGGTCATTACTTGTTGCATGTCCCCAATGCATTGTTCCCCATTCACATGTATATGGAAAGTGCTGATAGAAAATATGATATTTTCCTCTAAAATAAATTAATCCATTAGGATCATTTATCCAATTCTGAGGAGCTGTAAAATGTAACTTTGGTCTCATTATTTACCTCCTTTTTTATCTTCACAATGAAGTTTTAAATCTTCTAAATAATATATAACATCTTCTAATGAGTCCATTATTTTAGTAACTTGACATGTAAATTCAGGTTCAGGATATTTCATATCGGGTATGCATATAACATCAATTTCGCCATCATAAGCTGCTCGAATTCCTGCTTCGCTATCTTCCAAGACTAAGGCTTCTTCGGGTTTAACACCAAGTTTTTGACAAGCTGTTAAGAAAATCTCTGGATTTGGTTTTCCTTTTGAAACTTCATCTCCACAAATACTATCATCAAAATATTCTATAATATGAGCATTTTTTAGAATTTCATTAACCCGAGTACGACCACTTGAAGTTGCAACTATTGTCAAATAATTATTTTCTTTTAAATACTTTAATAAATTATCTAAGCCTTTTTTCTTTGGAACATATTTTCTTAAACTTTCATCAATCCAGTCATGTACATCATTCCATACTTCTACCATTGGAAAATCATCTCCATACTGATCAAAAAACACCTGACAAATACCTTCTTTATTTTTTCCTAAACATTGCCTATATATTTCCTCTGTAAAATCATCATAACCTAAAATTTTTAATTTTTTAACATACTCATTATAAGTCACTCTCTCACTATCAATCATTAATCCATCCATATCAAAAATAATCGCTTTTTTCATTTGCTTTCCTCACTCCTTTATAATTCTATAGTAACAAGATTTTTACTTTAAATCTATATTCTATCAAAATATGAAAAAAGAAGAATTCATACTTATTTCAAAAGCATGAACCCTTCCTTTATACTATAACAATATAATTTTCCTCTTCTTAATTCTGGCAAACGTACTTCTGGAGCTTGTTCTGGATATAACTTGATAAAATAATAGCGATCATATTCTACATAAGCAACAAAACTGATGTAATCTTCTTTTGACATTTGACAATCAAATGTCAATAAACTCTCCCCATCAATGTTTTTCATTTGAAATGGTATTTGATGATCAACTATTGTTAAAGGATCTAATTGTCTTCCACAACAAGATATATCTACATAATTAGATGATGTTAATACATTTCCACACAGTGGACAGACATAAAATTCTATTCTCTTCATATTTCCTCCTTTTCTTATATTAGAAGTGAGTTTTCCATCTAATATTTTCTCTATATTGATTTGAAAGATTTCTGAAAGATCTTTTAATAAAGACACATCAGGACAGCCTAATCCTCTTTCCCACTTAGATATAGTTTTATCACTAATTCCAATCTGATTAGCCAACTCTTTTTGAGTAAGCTGTTTTTCCTTTCGTAATCGATAAATTAAATCTCCAACTTTCTGACAATCCATAACTTCACCTCTCCTGTATAGAATAAAATATATTATTATAAAAAACAATAAACGCTCCGTAGAGTCATCATAAAAAGAAGTCCTTCTTATTTATAATCAATAATAATTTTATGGCAGTTTGGACAACAATACGCATCAACATCTCCACCATGCCAAAATTTATAATCACCTAATCTAATGTCTTCATCTCTAACTTTCCAACGTAGTTCAAATCTTGAAATCTGTCTATCATAGGGTAACCATTTGAGAACTTCTCCTCTTGTCTGGATATGTCCCTTTACTAAATCTTGTTTACAATAAGGACATTTCATACTATATTCCTCCTTTACTTTATTTCTTGATTCTCAACTGTAAAACTTTTTTCTATACATATATGCCTTGTCCTTTCATATAAATTGAGAATTATAATAAATTTCTTTTGTGTTAGGTTTAAGTATACAAAAATACTCTATAGATAACGTGATATGTGTTTCTTACCCAATCTATAGAGTATAGTTGACTATATGAAACATTTATACATTATAATAAATTCGATTTTCTCAATAATTGAATTCCCTCATAAACTGCACCTTCTTCATTAGTTTGACTCAATATATACTGAGCAGATTCTTTAGCTAATTGACAGGCATTTTTTGGAGCAAATGAATATGGAAATTGCTTTAACATATAACAATCATTTTCACCATCACCAAAGACTGCGATTTCATCTAATAAATATCCTTTCTTTTGAATAACCTTTTCTAATAAGTATCCTTTGTTTGTTTTATTTGTTGTTATTTCCATATTATCTTCATAAGAAGATGAAATATCTAGATGTTCTATATTCAGTTCTTCTTTAATACCTTTAACTGAATAGGAATCTAAATGTCTAGCATCAATTTTTAAAACTTTTACACCCTTATTAATCATTTCTTTAGCATTTGAAGCATAATGGAAATCTCTTAAATAACCATCCTTTGTTGTAAAAGTTTTCTTTGGTAAAGGTTTCTTTAAATAGGCTGGCGATGATTTTAAAATTTGAACATGTTGTTCCCAGAATGATTCTGCATCTTTAAAAGAATATTTTCCTTGATTTGTATGTATAGATAATAGATAACCACGCTCTTCTAGAATTGTTGCAATCTTTTGAAAAGAATGATTATCCATTGGATAAATATCATTAAATGTCTTAGTTTTATTACAATACTGTGTTCCATTATTAAGTATCAAATCACAGTCCAAATCATATCGATTAAGAAAATCTATAACCATATTATGATCCCTACCAGTCGCAATGATAAACTCTACGCCTTTTTCTATATAGTTCTTTAAAGTCACTAATGTCTTTTCTTCTATAGTATCATCAGTTTTAATAAGTGTTCCATCTAAATCACATACAATACATTTAATCATAATACACACTCCTTTGAGTATACATTATAACAATTACAAGCAATTTCGACATAATTTTTCATTTTTAGAAAACGATTATATAATTCTATCAATTTTAGTCACATTCAACCTTAACATTTAAACACCATATCCATTTCCATAAATTTTAAATTTCTTTCAATACTTCTCATATCTCCTTGATGATTAAAAAACTCTACATGACTACTTAATTTCCTTATATATCATTCTTCCATATATACATCTTATTCATTCTCATCTTGTTTCTCACTCTTTGTTGTAGAAAACTTAGCACTATGAACTTGTCTTGCCAGATATTCAACTGTATAGAGAGCAGGAACTTGTGAAGTAATATTGGAACCTTCAAATGATTCCTCTGTAATATAATAAGGTATACATACATCTGACAATTTGGCAATTGTCGACTTTGTACTATTAGTTATACAAATAATACTACTGTTATTCCTTTTAAAATGCTGTAGATACTCAATAATTTCTTCTGTTTCACCAGATACAGAAAGAACAATAACACATATTTTACTTGAAATATTTTGATAAATGAAATTTATTGGATAATTTGCAGGATTTTCTACAGATAAAGCAACACTGCAAAGTGAAGAAAAATATAATGCTCCATATTCAGCTATAATATTTGAAGAGCCATGTCCAACAAATAAAACCAATTCTTTTTCTTTTAAGAGTTGAGTTGCATCATTGATATTTTTTTGAAATAATGCCTCATTTGTACGTTGTAAAAAATTAATAAAGATTGTTTCATCAACTTTTTTTAATTTTTCTTGTTGTGATTGAACATAAGACTGAAGACGAACTCTAAATTCTGAATATCCATTACACTCAAATTTATTACAAAAACGTAAAATACTAGCTGTACTTGCAAAAGTAGCTTGCGCTAAATCCCTAATTCGCATATATTGAACACTTTCTAAGTGTGTAACAATATATTGATAAATATTAATATCAGTATCTGATAACTGTGGTGTTTTTTCTAAGAATAACATCCTTACACCTCCTTTTTCATATTTTATCAAACTTTCCAACATGTTACAATATGTGACATAGTTGTTACTTTTTTCTAATGTGTAACATATGTATCGAAACAATCTACATATATTTACTTTAAAGACTAATATCGTATAATAATAGATAGTACTCACATAATCATCAGATGCTTATAAAATTATGAATAAAAGGAGAAAAATATGAAATTAATAGTTACAGAAAATTATGAAGAAATGAGTCAACAGGCTACTGAAATCATTATTAAAACATTTCAGTCTCAACCTAATGGTCTATATTGTTTTGCAGGAGGTGATACTCCCGTAAAAACACTACAATTATTATGCAAAGCTCATGAAGAGAAACTTATTGATTTGACACAAGCTTATTATATTGAATTAGATGAATGGGTAGGTTTGGACCAAACAAATTCAGGAAGTTGTCTTGCTTATCTTAAAAAGAATTTATTTGAACCAGCGCATATTCCTTTAGACCATATTCATGCTTTCAATAGTCTTTCAAAAAATTTAGTGGAAGAATGTCAAAGAGCTAATCAATATATTTCAGCTCACAATGGTTTAACATTAACATTATTAGGGGTTGGTGTAAATGGACATCTTGGCTTTAATGAACCTGGTGTCAATCCAAATTATTGTGCACATATTATTAATTTAGACGAAATCACACAATCAGTAGGAAAAAAATATTTTGATACAAATGAAATTCTATCTCAGGGAATAACTTTAGGAATAAAACAACTTATGGAATCCCAAATAGTCATTGTGGAAGCAAATGGCGCTAAGAAACATGAACCTATTCAAAGGGTTATTAATGGTGATATTGATATCATGTGCCCAGTGACAATCATCAATAATCATCCTCAAGCATATCTCATTGTAGATCGTGCTGCTATTAAAGGAGATGACTAATATATGAAAATTCTTATTAAAAATGGAATACTCATTATTGATGGATATAAAAGAATTGATAATGGTGCTGTTCTTGTTGAGGATAACACTATCACTGGTATATTTAAAGATTATCACGATATTGACTATGATAAAGTTATTGATGCTAAAGGGAATTATATCATACCAGGTCTGATTGAAACACATACTCATGGAATTATAGGCTATGATTTTAATGCCTGCCAAAATCAAGATATGATGAAAATTAGTGATGCTTTGATAGAAGAAGGTGTCACTTGTTTTATGGCAAGTTTAACATGTGAAACACACTCTTATATGTTAGAATTATTGAACAGATATGAATCATGTGATGTTTCAAATCTATTAGGTATACATATTGAAGGTCCTTTCTTAAATAAAAATAATTGTGGTGTTATGAAAGAAGACTGTATTCAAGATCCTCAACTAGAGATATTCAATGATTATTTAAAACATTCTCATAAAATAAAAGCCATGACAATTGCCCCTGAATTACCTAACGCATTATCATTAATTACATATGGTAATAATAAGGGGATTGTTATGAATGTAGGTCATAGTAGTGCCTCTGCGAGTCAAGTTGTTCAAGCACAACAATATGGTGCCAAAGGAATTACTCATCTTTATAATGCTATGGGACAACATCTTCATAGAGATCCTGGGGTTGTTACAGGTGCAATGATATCAGATCTTTTTTGTGAACTTATTGTAGATGGATTTCATATTCATGAGGATGTCATAAAAGCAACTTATAAATCAATTGGACCAAAGAGAATTGTCCTTATTTGTGATGCCAATCCTTGTAAAGGATTAGCAGATGGTATTTATCATTTTTCTGGAAAAGAGATAGAAATCATTGATGGAAAAGCACGTGTTAAAGCAACAGGAAGAATTGCTGGCAGTACAATAAAATTAAATCAAGCTTGTCAAAATATGATGCGTATTTGTGGTTGTAGTATTGATGATGTTGTTCTTATGGCTTCTACAAATCCAGCTCAATTATATAACTTACCAAAAGGAAAATTAGAAGTTGGTTATGATGGAGATATTATTGTTGTGAATCATCATTTTAATGTTCTAGCTGTTGTTAATAATGGTCATATCAAGAAAGATATGTTGTCATAAAAACCCAAAATTTTATTAGTCATTTAAACATGAAAAGCAAGTTATTTACTGGAAAATAAACAACTTGCTTTTTATTTATAATCTGTTTGCCATTCTTCTTTTAAAATAGCGTATTTATAAGTATCTTGCCATATTGGACTACCGTTTTCATCCTTAAAGAACCAGTTATTTTTAATATGATGAGCCTCTCGACGCATGTTTAATCTTTCCATCAATTTCCATGAAGCCGTATTAAGTGGATTACACATAGCCAATATACGATGAGCATGATGATTCATAAAAATATCATCTATTAAAGCCTTTGCGGCTTCTGTCGCATATCCCTTTCCTTGATACTTTTTATTGAAAACATAGCCTAGTTCCCAAGTTTCAAATCCTTGTTTTTCTAAATATATATTTCCAATAACTTTTCCACTACCAAGTAAACATACAGCCCAGAAGTTTTGGCTTTTTGAACGTTTTATTGCTTCTTCTTTGGACTGTTCTTTTGTAAAAACATCATATGGTTCATATTTGACCACATCTTCTTGTGATAAATACTCATAAAGATCTTCCCAATCATTTGGTGTAAATCTTCTTATTAACAATCTTTCTGTTTTCATATTAGATATCCTCTTTCCTTATATATTTTTCCATTAAATAGAGAGTACAATAATTTTTTTCATACACTTCTACAATCTACACAGTCACTCTCATTTGGAAAATTACCTTTTTCACCTAAAATAGCAACAATCTTATTATATGTATCTTTTAAATCAATTTCTAGAACACAAAATAGGGCTGTTTTTGCATAAAAATCTACATAAGGTGAAGATATACATATAATAAAAGTTATTTCTTCTCCTTTAAAACAAATTTTATGAGCCCTTACCATGTTTTATAGTAAAAATAATCCGTCCTAATCCCATGCATACAATTGTAAGTAGATTATATATTAATATATATATAAATAATTCTTGTGGAATTGTTGTCAATATCCATACATACCCTAATGTTAAAATGATTCCTATGACCAAATTAACCCAACGCAATAAAGGGGCTCTTTTTGCAATATTCTTCATATCACTTACTAGATACAGATTACCAAGAAACATATAACTTACTATTTCGGCAATATGTAATGTATAAAACATCCACAAAAATAAAGATAGATAATAATCCATTATATTGATTCTACAAATAAGGAAATATGCAATAAAAGTAAAAATAAGATTATTCAGTATACCCCCATAAGAAACAATGATATCCTTGTTGGAACTCAGATTATCAGCTTTTTCTATATCCACTGGCAAAGGTGTAGAAAAAAACAAATAGGGTTTAACAGTGACATGATACCAATGCTTTTTACAACCAAATCGACAATACCAAATAGCATGTCCAACTTCATGTAGATAAATAACAATATATAAAGCAGCATAACCAATTAATAAACTCAGTAAAACTTGCATATTAACCTCTCCTATACTTCCCCTCTATCTTTCATATTCTATCATAAATCACAAATCATATATATAATAATAGTAGATTCTCTCTATAAAGATATAATCTTTAATTCAGACATCTTGTTATTTGAGAACGAATTGGTTATGATTAGTCTAGAGGTGATTTCATGTTAGAAAAAAGTGACTTAAAGTTATTGATGAATAGTTTTCCTTTTTGGAAGCAATTAACTCCCGAACAAAAGAATCACATAGAAGAAAAAGCATTTTCTAAAACATACTTAAAAAATACAACACTCTATAATGGTGACATAGAATGTCTAGGTGTTATTCTTGTTAAAAGTGGGTGTCTAAGAGTCTATATGTTGTCTCCTGATGGACGTGAGATTACTCTTTATCGATTATATGAAAGTGATATTTGCGTCTTATCAGCATCCTGCATTTTACAAAATATTACTTTTGATATTTATATAGACGCAAATACTGATTGTAAAACTCTACAAATTAATTCAACTGATTTTGGTAAAATTGCACATGAAAACGCCCATGTAGAATTATTTGCATATAAAACTGCAACTGACCGTTTTTCAAAAGTGATGTGGGCAATGGAACAAATTCTGTTTATGAGTTTTGATCAACGTTTAGCGCTCTTTTTAATTGAAGAAGCTGATCATAGTAACAATTATATAATTAAAGCAACACATGAACAAATTGCCAAACTTATTGGTAGTGCACGTGAAGTTGTCACAAGAATGTTGAAATATTTTAGTGAGGAAGGTTTTGTAAGATTATCTAGGGGTCAGATTGAAATTATTGATTATCAAAAATTAAAGAATTTAACAAAGTAAAAAACTGGAATATTCCAGTTTTTTAAATAAATAGATTTACATTTGACTCTTCCGCATCACCTAAATAACTGGCTACACCTGCAAGTTCAACACCATCTATTAACTCTTCTTTTGTAATCCCCATAATATCCATAGACATAGTACATGCTACCAATTTAACACCATTAGATTGGGCGAGACTCATTAATTCTTCTAATGAATTCACATTTTTATTTTTCATGACTTTTTTCATCATACTTGTTCCCATACCCGCCATGTTCATTTTGGATAGTTTTAATTTCTCACTTCCTCGAGGCATCATAATTCCAAACATCTTTTCAATAAATGATTTCTTAATATGTTGCTTTTCAGTTTTACGAAGTGCATTTAATCCCCAGAAAGTAAAGAACATTGTCACTGGTCTACCCATTGCAGCTGCTCCATTAGCAATAATAAATGATGCTAATACCTTGTCTAAATCACCACTAAAGACAACCATTGTTTTTCCTTGTGGAATCTCAACTGCCTGATGAATTGGGCATTCATTTATATCTTTTTTAATATAAGCAAAATTCTCTTTTCCTTTGCGTTCACTTTTTAACAATGTATGCCCTGTACGTTGACACCATGTTCCAATATCTCTTATAAATCCCATATCTGTTGCTGAAACTTTTAATACTTCATTAGCTTCTAGAGTTGCCATAACCTCGTTAACTTTCATAATTGGTCCAGGACATTGTAATCCTGTACAATCAAGAATTCTAAGTTCTTTATCTTCAGGAATAATTTCCTGTTTTTGTTGTTGAACAGATAAATTGTTTTCTAGATAATGCATTGATTTATAAAAGGCAGTTCCTCCAGCTAATACTTTTACTTTTGAAAATCCATTCTGCATTAAAATTCTAGCAGCATTATAAGAACGTACACCTATAGCACAATAAGGTATAATTGTTTTATTTCTATCTAATTCATTAATCCTTTCATGTAATTGCCCTAATGGTATATGATAAGAATCTTTGATATGATATACCATTCTTTCGACATCTTCCGTTATATCTAACACTATATGATCATTTGGGTGATTTTGAACCAGTTGATCAAATTCATGAGGATATATGAATGATACCAAATTATCTAATACATTTTCAGCCACAAAACCTAGCATATTCACGGGGTCTTTTGCTGAAGAATAAGGTGGTGCATATGAAAGTTCTAATTCTGCCAAATCATGAATAGTTCCTTTTACACGCATCACTGTAGCTAAAGTATCAATTCGTTTATCAACTCCATCCTGACCAATGATTTGTCCACCATATATTTTTCCATCAAAATCAAATATTAATTTTAAAGTCAATGGAGTGGCACCAGGATAATAACCAGCATGTGATTTTTGATTAATAATGATTGTTAGATAGTCCTTATCTTTTTTCTTTCCTAATGCTTGCAGCATTTTCTCATTAACTCCTACATTAGCAACTGTTAAATCAAAAACCTTTGCAACTGAACTGCCTAAACTTCCTTGATAAATCTTACAATCACCAACCAAATTATCAGCACAGATTCTTCCCTGTTTATTTGCTGGTCCAGCTAACGGAATCATTGTTTTATTTTTTAACACAAAATTGTCTACTTCAATAACATCACCTACTGCATAGATATCTTTATCTGAAGTTCTTAAATATTCATCAACAATAATGCCTCCACGTTCATTGATATTCAAATCTGCTTCTTTCGCCAAAGAACTATTTGGCTTCACTCCTAATGCCAAAATAACCAAATCACTAATAATCTGTTGACCATCATTTAAACAGACAATCGTTTGTTTATCTTTTTGAATAAACTCCTTTACTCCATGACTCAAATATAAATCAACATTATTCATTGTTATATTCTCATGCAATAATTGTGCCATTTCAAAATCAATAGGTGCCATAACTTGATTCTGTAACTCTACTAAGCTGACTTTCATTCCAAGAGTGTGTAGATTTTCAGCCATTTCTAATCCAATAAATCCCCCTCCAACAACAGTAACCTTCTTTGGTTTATGTTCTTGAATATAATTCTTAATAAAATCAGTATCTTTTACATTCCATAACGAAACAATATTTTCATTATGAATACCAGGAATAGGTGGTTGAATAGGAGATGAGCCAGTCGCAATAACCAAAGAGTCATATTCTTCAATATACTCTGTCCCATTCTTTAAATCTCTAACAGCAACATTTTTATTCTGACGATTAATTTTAATAACTTCATGTTGTGTTCTCACATCAATATTAAACTTTGCTTTCATTGCTTCTGGTGTTTGTAATAATAGAGTATCTCTACTCTTAATAACATCACCAATATAATAAGGTAATCCACAATTTGCATAAGAAATATATTCACCACGTTCTAAAATAACAATTTCTCGTTCTTCATCACGACGTCTCAAACGAGCTGCTGTTGTCGCTCCGCCAGCAACTCCACCAATAATTAAAGTCTTTAACATTTTTATAACCTCTTTTCAAATATATTTTATATGAATATATTGATAAGTTCTGTGATTCAATCACATGAAAAGAATTTTTTAAAATGCACCATTAAAAAAGAAGTTTACATTAAACTTCTTCATTATTTAAATATACTAAATAATCTGGAAAATATAAAACTTTAAATAAGATGTTTCTTCCATTGTCCAAAGAATAGGATGATCATGATTTTGTTGTGTCACAGATACCTGTTTTAGAGTCACTCCGCTTTCAAGAGCAGATTCACGCAACATCTTTTCAAAATTATCAGTTTCCATAAAACGTGAACAACTACATGTGATGAGATATCCACCTCTACCTAATAATTTCATAGCTTTCATATTAATTTTTTTATATCCATTATAAGCATGCTCAATTGTTCTTCTTGACTTTGTAAATGCAGGTGGATCTAAGACAATAATATCATACTGTCCTACTTTACATTTATCTAAATAATCAAAAACATCATCTTTTATAAACCTCATTTTATTCTCCAAATGATTTAATTTAGCATTTTCATAGGCCTGGTTCAAAGCAGTTTGAGAAACATCAACTGCGTGTACTTCTTTTGCTTTACCATATGCAGCATTTAATGCAAAACCTCCTGTATGACTAAAACAATCCAATACTTTTTTACCATGCGCCATTTTTCTTAATAAAACTCTATTGGCTTTCTGATCTAAAAAATATCCTGTCTTTTGACCATTTTCTATATCAACATGTAATAAAATCCCATTTTCATTGATAATTGTTGTTGTTGGTAAATGAGCATTTCTCCAAAACCCTTTTTCTAATGACAACCCTTCTTTTGCCCTTATCTTTATATCATTTCTTTCATATATCCCTTTGATATCTTGCCCATCTTCATTTAAAACTTCAAGCAACAGTTCATAAATCATATCTTTTATAACATCTAATCCATATGAACTCACTTGTGTGACCAAAATGTCATTATATCTATCAACAGTTAATCCTGGAAGCTGATCTGCCTCACCAAAAATAAGTCTACAATTCTCAATATTATCTAGTTCTAGTGTCTTACGAAAATCATATGCAAATTGGATTCTTTTCTTAAAAAAATCTCTATCAATGATTTCATCACTTTTCTTTGATAAAATACGAACAGTAATATGACTATTCTTAGAAATAAAACCTGTTCCCATATATCTTCCTCTAGTTGTCATAATATCTACCAATGATCCATTTTCAATTATTTCATCAATATCAACTGCATTGTTTTTATACATCCACATTTGACCATTATCTAACCACTTCTCTCCCTCTTCGGAAAGAATAATTTTAGGATATTTTCTATTCATTCATTAACCTCGCTATTATTTTCTATTTTTTCATATTTTACTATACTTCTCATATATTCACAAACACTTTATAATTATACTTATAAATAAAAAGAGTAAACCACTGTATGAACTGCCCCCAAAAACTTAGACCAAAAATCTAACAGATTGGAGGCAGTTCATGTATCATTTTACTCTTTTCATGACTATTATCAAATTAATCTTTTTTCATCAAATAAAGTAAATCATCTTTCTTTTCAAGAATTGCAGCAACAGCTTGGCATGCAGCACAATCGCAATACTTTGCACCTTGAGCCTTTATTTCCTTCGCATGTTCTAAAATACTTTTAGCAGTTTCAACTCCAAAGTGTTTTATACCATACTCAGATCCAGCAAAATCTATCAAGCCATCAATAGTTCCAATATCTTCTTCTAACTCAGCAATATACTTTTCTGTTTCAATACTTTCATCTTCTGTTCCAATAGCGTTCAACCATGATTGAGCAGCTTCTTTTGCTTCATTACAACAAGATGATGCATTCATTAATTCATGTGTTTTTTCAATCACATAGTCCAGCACTTCTTTTTCCATAATTAATCTCCTTTCTCTCTTTCTCATTTATATATATTATAATATATATGTTTCATTCTTTCAAACGAAAGTACTGATTAATCAGTATGTTGTATAAATGATCTGCGATTTACCAATATGAATACCATTAACAAAGCTTATATCAGATTTTAAATATTTTTCTTTTTAAAAATAACAATACCAAAAGCTAAAAGAGATAAAACTGTAAAAAATATATATAAATGAGTATTGGTACTATCTGATGTGTTAATGTTATTGTTTGTATTAGATGGTTTTGGAACAATTATAATATTTTCATCTGTTTCAGTTAAATGAGAATTTGATTCATCCCATTTTGCATATAAAGTTATATCTGATGTTACCTTTGAAGTTGTAAAATTCCATAGATTAGTTAAAGCACTATCACTGTACCAGCCTACAAAAGTGTAACCATTCTTAATTGGAGTAGACGGTTCAGAAATGAAGTCATACATATTGACTTTTTGTTTTTCTATAGCACTTCCACCATTTGTGTCAAAAGTGATTGTCCATTCAATAGGAACCCATTTTGCATATAAAGTCATATCTGATGTTACCTTTGAAGTTGTAAAGTTCCATGGATTAGTTAAAGCACTATCACTGTACCAGCCTGCAAAAGTGTAACCATTCTTAATTGGAGTAGACGGTTCAGAAATGAAGTCATACATATTGACTTTTTGTTTTTCTATAGCACTTCCACCATTTGTGTCAAAAGTGATTGTCCATTCAATAGGAACCCATTTTGCATATAAAGTCATATCTGATGTTACCTTTGAAGTTGTAAAGTTCCATAGATTTGTTAAGGCACTATCACTGTACCAGTCTGCAAAGGAAAAGCCATCTTTAATTGGTTGAACAGGAATACTTTTTATAGTATCTTCAAATAAAATTGTTTCACTTGGTATACTTGCTGGATTTCCACCATTTGTATTATAATTTACAATATTTGCATAAAACACCTTGAATGAACTATTGGGATAATCTAATATAGCATTTGCTCCTCTAGAGTCTATGATATCTTTTGTAAGCGGAAATATAATTCTACCTTTCCATCCTGAAAATGCATTTGCTATATTTGGAATACCATTTTGGGAACGAATCTCTTCAATGCCAGTTCCAATATAAAAATCTCCATGATTACTCGCGTCTGCTTGCCTTGCAAACGCTTGTTGATCAATAATACGAACTGAATTAGGAAGCTGTACATTTTTTAGACTTTGATTCATAAATGCATTTGCCCCTATGACCTCTAGACCTTCTTTAAATATAATGTCATTAAGGGCTCCTTGTTTTGTCCAAGAGTAAAAACATGAATTCGGTATCTCAGTCAAGTTACTAGATAACACAACCTTTTCAATAGATTCACATTGTTTAAAAGCACTTTCCCCCAATGTTGATACTGAATCAGGTAATATAACCTCTTTTAATTGAGTACAATTTAAAAAAGCTTGTCCTTCTATTCTATCAAGTCCATTTGGAAAATCAATGTATGAAATATCTTGATTATAAAATGCAGAATTGCCTATGGATTTTAATGTTGATGGTAATGTTATAGAAAGAACTTTCTTATTAATTCTAGCATAATTAAAGGCATCATCGCCTATAACTTTCACTGGAACGCCACCAATTGTATCTGGAATTATAACTGTTCCAGCAGGACCCTTATATTTTGTGATAGTTCCTGTAGAAGAAATAAAATCAAAATCCGTTTCTGGATTAGGTGTATTTTTGCTATGACTAACTGTTTCTGTATCATCAAGAGATATTGGTATTGTAGATTTCTCTTTTGTAGCTAATGTTTCCTGAATCAATACATTAAAGGACATAATTACTACCAAACAACAAGCTGATACTTTCAATAAAACTTTTTTTCTCATATATAACCTTTCCTCTCTTTGTCGTCTATATAGTGTATATTTAAATTATAAGTCCTTGTGTAAATGTTGAGTTTTGATGAGACTTTATACAATCTTCGTAAACATTGAGTTTATAATTGTTAACTTTTAAAAACCTTGTAATAATATGTAAAATAGGATAAAATAATAGTAAATATATGGGAATATAGTGGTAAAATTATAAGTTCGTAAATGTTAACTTTTACGAACTTTTATTTATACTAAAAATAAAATAGAAATAAAACGGAGAAATGATAAATAAGATATCAAGCCTCCGTTTTTATATAATACTTTTAATTGTTATTTTGGACAAACATATCGAATTCTGTCTTTTGTCTTCTTTCCATATTCAATTGCACCTTTTGGACAGCGAGAAATACAAGCCATACAATGCGTGCAATGATTTCCCCATATAGGTTGACCCTCTATAAGTTTTATATTACTTAAAGGACAGAGTTTTTCACATTTCCCACATGAGATACAATTATCATTTCCATAGAATTTTTTAGCTTGTACAAATAAAGGATAAAAAAGATCATTAACAATTCCACTACTTACTTTGTCCTTTAGTGTCATTGATGATTCAGAGAATGACTTATTTTCTTTAATATAGTAAACACTCTTTAAAACACAATGATATGCTTGTTCCAAAATTTCAGGAATTAACTCTGGAGAAGTTGTATCATAAAGTGCAATATAATTTTCTGGCATAATGATTTGTGTGCAACCTTTATATTGAAGTCCTTTATCTTGACACCATTCTTTAAGATAGTATCCTGCATTTCCTTTTGAACCTGCACAAGTCATCACAAAATAAATATCTTTATTTCCATGAAGTGGTGTTTTCTTTAACCATTCATTTACTATGCGTGGGATTCTCCACGCATATGTAGGTACAACAATGATCCATGGTTTGGAAGATTTTAAAGCTGTGTAGTCTTGAGTACGTATTTTATCAAATAGATTAAGAACATCATCACTTATTTCTTTACTAATAATATGAGCAACATACTGACTATTACCAGTACCCGAAAAATATAAAATCATTATTTATTCCTCCCTATTTTTTAATATGCAAAACGCCTTCATATATAAGTTCAACCAAATCAACAATTTCCTTCCAACGTGTTTCATCTCCACTTATATAATAAAAGTTTTTCGTTCCTTCTTTTCTCATATTTACAATTCCAGCTTCTTTCAGTATCTGTAAATGGTGAGATACTGACGGTCTTGTTAAATGAGCTTTTTTAGCTATTTCTCCAACACGTATACCTGATAAATCACTCTGTAATAAAACAAGTAAAATAACTTGCCTTGTTTCATCTCCTATTGCTATGAGTGCTTTTTGACATTCCTTAAATCCATAAGTAATTTGTTCTAATCTTTCTTGACATTCTTTTTCCATATATTCACCTCATAAAAATTTAATGTCGCTCTTTTCTCTTTGCACACTTCTTTGATATTTAACTTTAGGATAACCTAAAACCAAGGTCGTTATAACTTTTTTCCCTTTTGGTAATTCTAAAATTCTTTTAATTTGCCGTGAATGATTTGCTGCCATTGAAAAAAAGCCACTATATAAAACACCTAAACCATTTGCTTCTGCAACGAATTCCATATTTTGAGCAGCCAATGCACCATTAATTGGATCTTTTGAGGCAATGACTATTGCTATAGGAGCTTCAAAAAAGAAGAAATCATCAGTTATATTCGTTCTTTTTATCATAGAGCTGAATAAATTTGCAAATGGCTTTATTCTTCTAAAGAGTTGAACTGCCATTCTTTCTACTCTTGACTTTTCTTTATCTAATACTATCATTGAAATATCCTGCATATTTTTGGCTGTGTGTGTGAGCCTTCCTGCTTCTACAATTTGCTCTAACACTGATTGTGGAATATTTTTCTTTTGAAATTGTCTAATTGTTCTTCGAAAACGTATTGTATTTAAAATATCATTGGGATTTAAGTTTACATCCTCCTCCCTTATTATAGGATGATCTGTGTAGCCACTTATAATAACTGCATTTTTTGGACAAATAGCAACACAATGACCACACATTATACACTCTTTATCAATAATTGCTGCTTTCTTGTCTTTGAATTCAATGTTATGTGCAGGACAATCTTTTATACACATTTGACATCCTATACACTTTTCCTTGTTAATTATAACTTCATGTTTGCTCATAGTCTCATCTCTTTCGTTAATCTTCATTAACCATTATAGCAAAATAAGTTCATAATGTTACATCGGTAAAGAAACTTGTTACCATTAGCTTAAAATGTTTATTCATATTTTCATTTATATCAAAAAATATCCTCATTCACAGATTTAATTTTATCTTCTGTTTCAAAGGATATTTTTATTTAATGACTTACATCAATAATGGCAAGATCTTTATTATATTTTTCTTCAAATTCACTTATAGGCATTGGTTTTGCAAAAACATATCCTTGAATAATATCGCATTGCATCTTTTGTAGACTCTCAACCTGAGGGATTGTTTCAATTCCCTCAGCAACAGTTTCCATATCTAATTTTTTTGCCAATTCAATGACACTTTGAACAACATCATTGCTGCGTTTTGTAGCTTCATTGACAAAGAAAATGCGATCAAGTTTTAATATGTCTACAGGCACCTCTTTTAAAACATTAAGTGAAGAATAACCACTTCCAAAATCATCCATTGAACATAGAAACCCCATATTATGAATATCATCAATAATATCTTTAAGCAGAGATAGATTCTCAAAAACAATTGTTTCAGTTAATTCTATTTCTAATAGTTCTGGTGGTACATTGTATTTTTTTTGAATTACACTATATTCTTTTAAAAACCCTTGTTTATTTAAGTGATTACGTGAAAGATTAACAGAAATTCTTCGAAGTGGCTTTTCTTCATCAATCCATCTACGTAATAATTTACACACTTCTTCAAAAACATATTGATCCAACTTTAAAATAAAACCATTCTCTTCAAATAATGGTATAAAATCATTTGGATAAATCATTCCTTTCGTTGGATGTATCCAACGAACTAAGGCTTCTGCACCTATAACCTTGCCTGTTTTTAAACATACCTTTGGTTGAAGATAAACTTCAAACTCATGATTTTCTAATGCTTTTTCCATTGAATTTTCAATTTCTTTTTCTTTGATCATATTAAGTCTTTCTAATTCTTCATAAAAAAGATTATTGCAAAGTAACTGTCCATTTTGTTTATTTTTCTTTCGTGCCGCATTAGCACGGTCATGAATAGTAATCATTGTATCGTCTTTTTGTGTTACAATATACGTTCCACAAATAATGGGTATAAAATAAGGAATTTCTCGTTCCTTATTAAATTCATTAATATCTGTTGCTATCTTTGTTAAACGTTCAGATATTTCTTCTTTATCAATTGTCTTAAAGATAATATCAAAGTTATCAGCATTAATTCTTGATACTGATTCCTTATCATTTAAGTTTTTCTTTATACAATGATATACGTGATTAAGGACCCTATTTCCTTCATAACTGCCAAATGAGTCATTAATTAATTTAAACTTCTTTAAATCAAGTGTAATAAAAGAGAAAGGTTCAAAATGATTCATCAATTCATCTATTTCTATTTTTAATCGTGGCTGTGTAAACCCAAGAGTAATGGGATCAACAAAAGCAATATTATAAATTTCTTGATTCTTATTCTTCGTTACCCACCATATCATTATAAACAAACAAATGAACAACACTGATACACTACCTGCCACTGTTAAAACAGATTGAAATATATATGAACTAATGAGAGTATTATAAATGTCAGGTGGAACAATAGATAAGAGATACCAATTCCCCTCATCTAAAGCCGTATATATCAAAGCTCGCTCCTCATTATCACCAATTGTAAATTCAATTTCACCATCTTTCCCATCTAAAAGATTCTTTTTCATAGATTCTAAATGATAGCCATCACTCACTTTTCCTTGCTCTTCTAATGAAGTAAAGAAGTTATCTCCTTTAAGTGCTGAGTTAGAATTTGCTGAATACAATATGAAATTCCCATTTTTTGATACTATATGCGAGAATCCTGTTCCATCAAATGTATCTGTATTTAATAATAACCTCATTGTATCACTGGGCATCCATCCAACAAGTACATTTTTTTCATTATTTTCCTGATATGGTACTGCATAAAGTGTCCCCTTTTCACCTTGTGAATTTTCTACGATTTCTTCACTTACTACAGATTGACCTTGTAAAGCCTCTTGAATAATCTGTAAATTATTTAGATGAACACCTTGATCATTTGTAGTCCTTATAACTCCTTCAGATGAGACAATGCCTATCCATTCATAAGCACTGTCAGCTAATATTTCCTTAATATAACTCTCTTGCTTTTCTTTATTTAAATATCTTAAAGAACGCCCTATGGTCGTTAATTTATCAATATTCATATCTATTCCTTGATTCACCTTATAGGAAGTCTGTTGTGAAATCTCTGATAAATATCTATTGACTTCATTATTGGCTATATCCGAACCACGCTTAATGAGCAATGAACAAAGTAATGCTATGACACTAATAATGATTAAAAAAGCAAGAATTCCCTTAGTCTTTAATTTATTTTCAAGTAAATCTGTTTTCTTCATATTCTATCCTCTTTATATTTTCCCATTTATTTCATATACTTCCATTCGTACTCAATCATTGGTATAGGTTTACTAAACAAAAAACCTTGAACTGTTCTAATTCCACATTCTTTTAATACATTTAATTGTTCTTTATTTTCAACACCTTCAGCAATAAGTTTAATATTCATTTTTGTACAAACATCAACCATAGACTCAATAACAGCTCTGGTGTTTTTATTAGATACAACATCTGATACAAAACTTTTATCTATTTTGAGAATATCAAATTGAGCTGTTGCTAAAAGAGCAAGATTCGAACTTTCAATACCAAAATCATCAACTGAAACAATAAATCCTGCTGATCTAATTTGAGTAATTCGTTCTTTTACTTCTTTATAATTTGTGGTAAACATATTTTCAGTAATCTCTACTTCTAAATATTTTTTAGGAACATCATATAGTTCTACTATTGTTTCGAGTCTTTCTAAAAAATCAGATTTCATAAAGGTACTTCTTGAGAAATGACTTGATATTGGAAATAATTTTTTATTTGCATTTTTCCACTCTTGTAATTGCTGACATATTTTCTCAAATACAAAAAAATCTATCTTATCAATTTGATGAGAATCCTCTAATATAGAAATAAATTTATCAGGTGACTGTATAAATTGAGAATCATCTTTGTATTTTATTAATGCATCTGCTCCGACTAACTCACAACTTTTAACATCTATTTTTGCCTGCAAATATACATGAAATTGTCCTTGAGATATTTTCAAATCAAGAATATCTGGATTCAATAAATATTGTAAAGTTTTATCATGTCTATAGCGTCCTGTTGTTTTATGCGTTGAATAATATTCTTGCTTATTTGAATACATTAATTCATCTGCGCGCTTTATTATATTTTGAATATCTTGACTATCTTTTGTCCACTGAACTCCAATAGCAACTCGGCATTGACTGCTCATAAAGTTATTTTTCATCTTTTGGACATTATATTCAAACTCCTCTTCACTTATTTTCATATATATAACCACAAACTCATCTCCACCAATACGATAAAGATATTTTGAAGTCGAACTTCTTTTTATAATTTCTGCACATGCTTTTAATAACTTATCCCCAGCATCATGACCAAAATTATCATTTGTTTCTTTTAAACCATTAACATCTAAATACATAACTCCAACTGATTCATGCTGATAACTCATATCTGCAACATCTTGAATAAAACAATTTCTATTATAAAATGATGTCAATTTATCTAAATGACTCAACTCAAATAATGTTTTTTCATTTTCATTTCTTTCCATTGTTAATGCAATAAAATACTGTACTGTTCGTAAGAAAGGAACAGCCATTTTTGACATATTTAACGGTTGATTATCTAAACCAATACAACCATTTAAGTGTCCATCTTTCTCTAAAGGAACCCATGTTAAGTTTCTAATACCTTGTTGAGCAAGAAAGTCATAACCTGATGGCAATTTGTTTTTTAACTCCCTAATATCATCAATAACGATATCTTTATGTTCTTCAAGTTCGCTTACCCAAACTTCATAACCAGTTAAAGGTATGTCTTGTAGACTATCAATCTGTGGTTCAACACCTTCTCTACACCATTCAGCAAGATTAGAAAAATGATTATTATGAAACAGGAGAATATATGCACGATCAGCTAAAAATAATTCACCAATTTGTTTTAAAATATTTGACAAAGCCATATTAATATCACGATTATGATAAAGTTCACGAATACATTCTAAACGAATGTTATCTCTTTTCAGTCTTTGTTTTAATTCTTTTTTCTCATTATTAGCTTCTGTAATATCAAAAGCGATTTCCATTCTTGCAATTCGTCCATCCCATTCAATCAATCGATCTTTCAACAGATAATGTTTCTTTAATAGAGGATTTGTATATTCCCAGGAATGTGTTTCATCCATTTTTAAAAGTGAACTTGTACAAAATGGACAAGGTTCATCAAATCCCTGTATAACTTTATAACATTTTAAACTTTTTTGAGTATCATCAACTTGGAATATTCTTTTACCAGCATCATTTATAAATAATAATTCGTATGTATCTATATCTGAAACATACATCATTTCTGATATTTCATTCATAGGTGCAAGCAATTGTTGAGCACGCCTTGCTAATTGTTCACTTTTTCTGATATTTTCATTTTCAATCTCTATAATTCTTTGTTGGCGCCTCTGCTGATAATACGTGAAAATAGTACATCCACCTGCCATGATTATGAATACAGAATTCATGATGAGCAGTAAATTTCTTGCACTCTGCACTCTTTCTTCTATATAGTTTTCAGCTACAAGTACAGTATTATCTGCTAATTCAAAATAGTCTTCACTCATTTCAAATAAAGTTTGATTATCTAAACCAGATCTATACTTATGTATTTCTGTTTTCAAGTGATTCCAATCATTTTTCATTTCTACTAATAACGATTGAAACTGTTGACTTTCAAGTTTTATTAAATCAAATTCATCACTTCCATTTGATAGTCCTTCTAAAATCTTATCTAAATGTTTAATAAGATTATCATCAGGTTCATGATTTAATTCCTTTTTTACGAGCCTTTGTGTAGCACCACGCACAATACCAATATAGTTAACAACCCTTGCATTCCCTTGTAAATCATCAATCAATTGGATTGATAGAAATGCAGTGAGTGCTAAGGAGGTACATAGAATAACTGGAACTAATATTGCTCCTACTTTCGATAGTGTTTTTTTCATACTTTGCCTCCTGATATTTATCATTTTCTATATCTACCACACAATTGCTGATCATTTTTTATGAATGAATACTCGTCTTTAGACATTAAAAATTGCAACTTTATATTTGCAATACCTTGCTCATATATATGTTTATCATATCATAATTTAAATTCAAATGAAATCATTTGCACTTGAATATAACAATATTATAGCTTCAAAAAAGACTTATATGATTATAAGTCTCCTACCAAAACATAATTTTAATGAACACCCTTGAACCAGATTTTTTTAACAATATTGACCAAATGTTATTAAACATTTATCATTTTGACAATTACGTTCTACTATAATCATCAAATGAATAATATCATACTGGCTACTTTCTGTTCATATTTTTGAATGATATAAGTTTAACGCTTATACTGTCTGTAAATACCACTATGTTTTATATAAATACTTGCATGCCTATGAAGATTGAATAACCTAACTTATTTCTAGTTATTTGATTTCATTGTTTATTTTTCCAATACTCATATACTGGTATATGAGGAGTATCCTTAGTCCAAGAAACCTCATGTCTTTCATAATACCCTATGACATCACCATCTGAATTTCTAACAGGAACAAAGAACTCTCTTTCACCAGTTTTTTCATTAAGAATTTCAAACATTTCATTCTCTCCAGCATCTGCCCTTCTTAGAAACTCTTCAATTTTTTCTTTAGAATTTTTATTATGACAATTAAAAAGACTTTTACCTACTTGAACACGATCCCCATATCTTTGCTTTGCTGTTTTATTCATATAACATACAGTATGATTTCTATCTACAAATATAATTTCATAAACATAAGCATCTAAAATCCCATATAAAATTTCCTTTGTTATTTGCATATTTCCACGCTCCTTTATAAATTGATTTTACCTAGTTCATGATCATTACATTTCCTAAAGATATGAATTATGCAAATGAATAAGAATTTCTTATATTAGTTTCAATTTGCACGTTCTCAATCAATTCATTTTTTATTCAGTGTAACTATAACCTACGTAATCTCTTATGTTGATACAGTTGTTCATCAGCTTGTTTTATTAAAGCCTGAATATCAATCTTTTGACCTGTACAAATAGCATAACCATAAGATAGTGTTAAAATACAATCTGTCTTTGATCCTTTATGGGGAATTTCTTTAAACTTTATATCATTTATTAAACTATCCATGATTTCACAAACGTTTTCTTCTGATTGGTCAATAAATATTACTGTGAATTCATCACCACCATAACGATAAAAGCGAATAATTCCTTCTCTGTTGTATTTATTCATGCATTTTCCAATTTCTATCAATGCCTGATCGCCCATTTGGTGTCCATAAATATCATTGTATTGTTTGAAATAATCAATATCTATCATTGCCACTGCTACAGATGATTTGTTTTGCAGTGTTTGATTAATTATATCATTATTAAAACAACGACGATTAAAAACTTGAGTTAAATCGTCAGTATTCATTAATTTTTCAAGCTGTTCATTTTCTTTTTCTAATGAAACTTGTCGCTCTTTTGTCCTATATAGTTCAATGGTTGCAGAAAGACCACCACTATTATCTACCATATCAATATCTTCAATTGTAAGAATAATGTTATAAAATTCTTGATATGCCTTCAATAGTTCCTCTTGTGTTCCAAATTTTTCATAATAACTGATAATCAGTTTTTGTAGTTCTCTTTTTGATTTAATTTCAGCATCATCTTGAATTTCATTCAAAATATTTAATATTTTATTTGAATATTTCTGATTATTTATTTCAAGCATAATTGAACAAATGTTTTTTAATACTTGATATACGAGAAGTCGATTTTCTACTTTTTTCTGTTCATTCAGTATCTCATCCATTATAGTATTCAAAGATGTATTATTCTGAGAATGGATATTCATTAATTTACAGAATAGATATAACAGTTGCATTCCTTCAACAAATTCATTTTCTTTTAATCTCTCAAAAAGTTTAAGATGCTCATGCAACTTCTCTTTCTGCTTCAATTTGTATTCACAATTACACAAATTAGACAAAACAACAGCCTTAGAATAACCTGTATTCATATTCATATTATCCAATAAATGATAACATTTATCATAGTAATAGATAGCTTCTAAATAGTTACATTTCATATCAAAACATGTTGCTATGTTATTATATGCACTTGAAATTAACATCTGATTCTGACACTCTTCGGATGCATCAAGTGACTTTAAATAATATTCTAGAGCCTTAATTTCTTCATAATTAGCATTATAATACATCCCATAAAAATTATATATTCTAGCCAATAATTCTATGTAATGTTTTGACTCACAAAGTTTCCTTGCACGCTCTAAATAAACGAAACATTTTTTATTTTTCTTAGAAGCCAAATAAAAATCACTAATAAAAGTATATGAAAAAGCCAGCGCATATAAATCATTTGTTAATTTTGCTTTTTCTGATAAAATCATACAGAGTTCATATTGTTTCTTTAAATCCATAAGACGTATCTTTATAATTTCTTCTTGTAATTCTTTTAGGCTCCAGTTTTCAATATACTTATCCATAAATATCTTCTCCTACTATTCATTTTAATTATAAATCTTTTTTGAACTATTTCGCAGTCATTTTCCTATTTTTAGAAGACTCTATAGACCTTTTTTAACTTCTATACATTCCAAAGTGATTGTAAACGAGATAGACTGATTAGCATTATTTCATTAAAACAAAGAAAGATATAAGACTCCCTAAAATAATACATCAAACTTGCATTAATCAAAGTTTTTAACAACATCTATTCCATAACACGTGTTACCGGGCCCTTTCCTTTTAGCTTGATACATTGCCATATCTGAAATATACAAAAGTTCTTTCATAGTCGTAGCATCTTCTTCATAGCAGGCAACACCAATGCTAACATCACATTTGACTTTAGCTTTATTCAGTAACCATGTTTTTTCAAAACGATTGTGAATAAACCTTGAAAGATTAGTAATATTCATTCTTGTCATACCTTTTCCATGAATTATAGCTACAAATTCATCTCCACCTTTACGATATACACAATCCTTAAGCATTGGTATTCCTTTAAAGAATTGACTAAGTTCAATCAGAAAATTATCTCCTGCATCATGTCCATAGGTATCATTTATGGCTTTAAATCCATCTATATCAAAAAACAAAAGAAACATCTTCTCATATTCTTCTATATGTTCAATGATTTGTTCGCCATCTCTTAATAATTTTCTATGATTTGGCAGACTCGTTAATTCATCATAATTTGCCATATATTGAATAAGTTCCTCTTTTTGCTTATTGTCTGTAATATTAGCACTACTAACTACGTGGGCAAGACGTCCATCTGTCCAATAAAAAGCAGAACTAAATACTCGAAACCAAGATCCATCGAAAGCACGCTGATAATCCCATGTATAAACTGATGATGGTTTTTCATTTCCATCTATGATATGTTTCTGAGGACAAAAGTCACATGGTCCAGTTTGACCTGGAAAGAGTACTTCCCAACATTTTCTTCCTTCAAAAACTTCTTTTCCACCATAAGGTATTGCCATTGATTTATTTACATAAAGAATATCATGTGTATAAAAATCATTTACATAGATATCAATACCAGTACTATCCATAATGCTCTCATAAGTTGCTTGCATTAATTTGACTTTATTTTCATCAATTCTTGTAATTATATATCGAGATATAAGCCCTGTCATAATAAACAAATGACGCTTTTCTTGACTATTTAATTCCCTACTCTCATTATTACCTGTAAACACAAGAAATCCTTGCGATTCAGTATTAGTTAATGGGACAATAATCAGATTCTCTGTATGAAAAACATCTAGTATATTAATTTCTGTAGAAGGTTTATAAGTCACTCTCGTAATAAAATGCATTGATTGATCTACTTTCCCAGGTATTTTAGAAATAGTGTACGAAACTCTATCAGGTAGATTAAATCCATTACTATATGTTTCTTTTTTATAAAAAAAGCGTATATCATCTGTTTCATATACAGCTCCGCTTGTAAATGAGAAACGATGACATATAATAGACAAAGCAATTTCTATTGTACGCTCATCAATTTCATTATCAATTAATAAATCTGTCAATTGATTTATATCTTCATCTTTATCCATTTTCCTTACCTCTTTTTGATAATCCATTATATTCATTTATAAGTGCAACAAATTATAAATAATTACAATATATTCCTATATATTCTCTATTATATCATATGTTTAGATATATAATTAAAAATTTT